>Ga0308166_1000276_pt1 | contig 84547 bp, 76 predicted proteins | sample PhyCR2_2_FD_202137 | JGI IMG/M metagenome (GOLD analysis project Ga0308166, IMG submission 202137) | Phyllosphere microbial communities from UC Gill Tract Community Farm, Albany, California, United States - DLSLCC.R2 | ecosystem: Host-associated > Plants > Phyllosphere > Unclassified | place...
CGTAGCCGAAAGAAAATCATGGTTCTGCCCCGAGAAATATTTTTCCCAGACCTCATCACCCTGCTGGTTTAATTTAACCAAATGAAAATCGTAGCCGTTATTAGGCTGCTGGCTGCTGGCATTTGGCTTCTGGCTTTTACTTCCAGCCCTGATAGAGCTTCCTGTTATTAAATATTGCTGGTCAATAGTAGTGGTAACCTGGGAAAGGAAATCCTGTGTGGAGGATTTGATGTCTTTCTGCCAGACTACTTCCTGGGCAGAAACGCCCAGAACGGAGCATAAGAACAGTGCTCCTGAGTAGATTGTATTCATTCCTAATGTTTATTTCGAGTCGTTGATTATTAATTTTTTAATTGCTGCAAAAATATTATTTTTAGTTTTTTATTAAAAATAATATAATATCAATTATTATGAATATAATCAGAAAATATTTCTTTATTCTTAACAATGATATCGTTACAAATTATAATTAGCTAACGACAAAACATGTCGTTTCATATATTAGCATGATAAAAAGTCAAGTAAAAGTTGGAATGACCGATCATATAAATAGTTAAAAGAACACGGGTATAGAGATGGCAGGCCTATATTAGCAAATATCATTAGGTATTGCTACCTTTACAATAGCAACCCATTTTGTTGATTTTGAATAAAACCGCATGAAACTTCCTTCTCATTTAGAAACACCCTATGTCAAAGAAGTCCTGTACAACAAATCTTTAGGAAACCTGCCTGATGAACAGTGGAAGGTCATCGAAGGATTTGACCATTATGCCATCTCATGCTACGGTAGACTAAAGAGCCTGGAACGTCAGGCGCCATCGTTGTTCGGAAGAGAAAGGATGCTTCCTGAAAAGATTATGAATCTGATTTTTGTAAAATATTTTAACCAATATCTCGAACAAAACAGCTACCAGGTTCATTGTACCTTATCACTAGACGGTAAAAAATATCGTAAATCAGTAGCAAGGCTGGTGTATTATCACTTTGTTGAAAAGTTTGATTATCGTGATCGGAGCATTTCCATCATGTCCAAAGATGGGAACAGCCTGCATGTACACCATTCGAATTTACAAAAGATGTCTGCCAGCGAAAGAAGAAAAGCAATATTTACAGCCAACCGGGCAAGGAATCGAAATGTCATTTATCAGCAGGGAGTGAGCCAATATACCGTTGAAGGTGTATTTGTGGCTAATTTTAATAGCATGTACGAAGCCGCCGAAAATATTGGTTTGCAACCTGAATCCATTATGGATGTGATTCATGGGGAATTTCTGACTGCAGGAGGATACCGCTGGTTTTTAAAAAGCCATACTCCGCAACAAGAGGATTTTAAAGTACAAAATAGAAGGGACGCGCCGCAAAACATCCTCAACACCACCCTTTGGGAAAAATTGGGAAAACCTGATATTGACCGGGAAAACCCACCGTCCTGCATGAATTTGTCTCTAAAAAATCTTCCTGGTGAACACTGGCAACCTATTCCAATTTCCCCTTATGAAAATCGTTTTATGATCTCCGACAAAGGAAGAGTGAAAAGGCTCGGCGGATGGACTACCAAAGGCAGGAAGGTCTTTTTACAGGAACAGATATTATCTCAGCTCCTTTCGACAGAAGGAACTCACCGTTCGCTCTTTACCATCTTGAACCATCAAGCCAAACAAAGGGCGATAACAACTGTTAAGCTCATGTATTATTGCTTTGCGGAACAATTTGATCTGTCGGCGAAAACACAGGTCGTTGTCAATAAAAGCGATCCGTTTTGGGATATTGACATTCGCCATCTTTCACTCCATTCCATCCATTCGGTACTAAAAGGAAAGATATAGCCCAGAAAATAAGACACTGCCCCTATAATTCTAACTGCCCATTATTAAATATAAAAACTAAGTTTAAATAATTATAAATTGTATCTACATTGAAATATATTCATCCATATTGGTACAGCTGCTTCAACGAATTTAAAGAAATCATCGTATCATAGAAGGACTTCTACCTGTATGTCTTTTTAAGAAATTGATGTAACTCCCTTCATTTATTTTTACCGTCACAATTACTGAATTCAATATTTTTTTTAGGACCTGCAAATGCCATATTTCCTGCTTGTACGTTTAATGTTTTAGTACTAACCGATGGGTGATTTTTAGCTCTAGGATTCATAGAAATACTACTGTTGAAGTTTATTTATGTTCAAGCAAAAGCACGTCAGCACGCTTTTGGAAAAACCTTTTTATATGCAGTTTATTTTTCATAGTACAAGAATGGAGTTCTGTCGTTTCCAAATATAAATACCTTATTCTCGTCTATTGCAACTGTACCTTTCTCTGAAATCCAATCATAATTATGATTAATGAAGTCCAGTATTATCCACCATATTCGATATAGTAGTACTTAAAATGTTCAATGGCGCCTTTTTATGAATAGTAATATCTAAACAAAGATTCTACATTATTGATGATAGACAATTATTCCCGGATTTTGACTTCTCTTTATATTGGCATCAATACATACAAAATCAAAGGCTTCTTGTAGGAAGCCTCTGAAACACCAATTCACAAAATATAATATGAAAAATTTTTATTTATAAAGCTGTTGCTGTATAGGTTACTGTTTGTGTATATGTTCCGGCTGGTTTTCCTAAAATATCGGAAGATGATGACTTCGCCGCTGGAATGGTGTAGTCCAAATTCAGTGTTAAGGCACTTCCGAGCGGCGCATTTGCCACTAAAGTTTGATCAGCTACAGATAAAACAACCGCATTTTTTGTTCCGCCCATGGTTCCGGCAGCTGCAGAAGCTTTGATGGTCAAAACATTGACAGGAATTAAATTGGTTCCATTCATGAAATTCGCACCGCCCGCTTTTACTTTTACATTAAAATTCTTTGTTGAAGTAACTTTCAAGGAGTTGGCTTTACTAATCGTCTGATCCGAATTATAATCCGCGGCAGTAACATAGTTAAAGTCAACCGTATTACCGATTGCAGTACTACCCGCGTCGATAGAGATGACATCGTTCAGGGTAATATTTACGGTGGTAGCTGCCGTAGTGTTCTGAGCGTGAGCAGCGTTAGTTCCTAATACGAATGCTCCGATAGTTAAGGCTGTGATTGCAACTTGCTTTTTCATAAATGGTATTGTTTTTATTTTTTATTCTTGTTTAATTGTTCTCTTTTGAACATTACAAATGTACATCGGCAAAAAAAGTTTCCCTGTAGTGGAACATGGGAGTTTTTGTAGTGAAATAACTACCTGGATCATGTATTCGGCTAACAAAAAAGAAAAGCCCTCAACTCTTAAAAAGTGTTGAGGGCTTAATGTTATTTCTATTATAAAGTTGCTGGACTATAAATTACCGTTTTAAATAATTTTCTTTTGTTTTTTACAAAAAACTAAAGGTTGGTACATTTGTTATTATCGTTTTTTGAGACTAAATATGACACATTATAATGTTTGGACTTTCTGAAGGCGAAAAGTTTTTTAACGAAATGTCTATTCATATTTTCTCATCACATATCTCATCTGCTTAATCTACAAACGTACTTCTTTATCAAATTGCTTATGCAGGCTTCCAACATTTCATAGCCGATATAACTTTATTATCTCCTGCTTCATATTTTTCAAAGGCTTCATCATCCGCTTTAATCCCAATCGTTTTTGTATATTTTCATATGCAATATTTGCATTATCTATAAAATTTAACATACAGATACTTTGCCAGAAATAATACTAAATATTCAACTTCATAGCCGGTTCCCTTAAAGTCAAAATAAAATTTTAAGATATTGTTTTTGTCAATTGCATTATTTTGCATTTCCATAATAATTATATTCGATTCTTATATTTCTGATTGCTCCTTGAAGGGAAGCTCCAAATCCAAACTTTTAATCCATCTAGATTTATAGTTTTATACATTCTATTGTAATGTTCCTCACTTTATCTGCTCTATTTCCTTCACTATCACTACTGTTCCCAAAATGTCTATAATTTATGCCGGGCTCCAGGTAGTCAATTATTAATAATTCGTTTGTGTTGGTATCATAAACGCTGCACTCAATAGTATAATCTTCTTTTGTCATGTCTGCATTGTAACTGAAGTATAAATAATCCCACTGGTCATAATGAGCGGTTACGCTATTTTCTTTCCTATAGATATCGCGCCAATTAGTACTCTGGGATTTATATTCAATAGGAATACCTGTTTTATTAATGAACTTAATATTGGTATGGAGTACGTTTAATTCTTTTCCAAAATTTTGTTTTGAAATGTAAAAATGAAAGTTCCTACCATCTACTTTGCCAAATTCAAGACCATTGAAAGTAGTTGGTAATTTGTGTCCAATTAGTCTATCGATACTGTCATACAGACTTGTTTCATAATACAAATAATAGTACTCATTGGCTTGTAATTGTTCGCTTTCAAATTCTTTTATAGCAACGGTATAAGGTCCACCGCCAACAAAGTACTGTTTCCTTACGTCGCCATTATCATGTATGTCACATCTGATTTCTATCTCTTGATTTTCAAGATTTTCTTGTGCTACATTCAATTTAATTAATGAATTGCTCATATTATCAAAATAGTATTCAACAAATCCATTGTTAATAGTTGCTATACGATTTGCTATTGATACTATTTCTCGGTCGGTGAGAATAAGAGCATTAGTGTCGTTTTGATGTTTGAAGGAGTCTATTAAATCTACAAATTGATTTTGCGTAGGAATGTCTCCTGTTTCAAAAAATGTTTTTAATGTATTTTTATCTCTTATAGCCATTGTATTGTTTTTGTATTTGTTTATAAATTGTTTTAGTTTTCATGGATTTTTTTTGAAACTGCCATACTATTCTTGTTTTTTAGAGTTCAAAATTCATGGTTTTTTATTCTTACAAAAGTTTTTTGAGTTCTCTAGTCTGTAGTTGCAGTTGCTTTATTTCATTAAAAATCAAATTGATTTACGATTTGGTTTCAAGGCCAAAATTCATTTTTTTTTTATTCTTGTGAAAGTTTTCAGCCTTCTCTATTCGGTAGTTGCAGTAACTTAATGCAAGAGTATTAAAATAACGACACCTGTTTCAAACTAGAATATTTCATCCAGTAATGTCAATTACAAAAGAAATTGATAATTTACAATACGAAATGATAACAATTTGTATTGTAGCCATACTTTTATTTATATGTATTGTTGCAATCTTTTACTTTCATTAAAGAAAAAAGTTCAAAAGTACTCTTAAAAGTAAGCTTTTCGAATTTAGTGTAGAAACAGAGGATTAAAAAAATGATATCCGGCACCCCGGATTTAGGAATAAAAAAACTACCATCTGAAACGCCAATTTCGAAGGTAGTTTTTAAACTTTAAAATGTATAATCAAATGAATATAATGTTTTTACAAAATTGCCATTAATTGATTGTTGAATATATTACCTTATTTTATCGTTTCTGAGATTATTATTTGTTTTGATTTAATCTGTACTATCTTTTATATTGTAAAAAAGCTTCTCAGAAGCTTTATAAATTTACTTATAAAGATTACTTCGTTATTTTAATAAAATTTGATAAAGACTGCGCATTTACAGCAATTTTATATTTAGTCGTCTTATATGAGGTATTTGCATATTTTTTACCTCCAATGTTAATTGCATAGCTAAAATCACCCTTTAGATTTGATTCTTCATATTGAGCTATTCTAAAAAACCAATTCGTAATCCCAACTAAAACATAAAACTCTTTTAGTTCCTCAAATGATTTACCTTCAATAATTTTTTTTAATTCTTCTTGATCTAAATCCTTTTGCGTTATTTGAATATTATAAAGTTTTGTTAGTTGCATGGAATATGCATATTTTTTATCTACGGAAATTCCTCCAACTATGGCATCAAGAGCTGCTGTGTAACCACTATTAAAATTGTGTTCATAAAAAATGCTCTCTTTTTCAGCTGTGGGTTTAAGATTTAAATTTGGCTTTAAAACAGTAAAAGCGGTATTTTCATAAATAGAAATATTATCTTCTTTTGCCTTAACTTTAACAATGTTTCCGATTACTTTATCTATTTCTAAGCCAGTTCCAGTGTCTTCTAAAAAATTAGATTTGATGAATGCATCAGGCAAAGAAATTTTATTATCATTTAATTTCTGTATTGACGCATAAAGATTTTCAGTTTCAAATAATTTAGGATCACTTTTAATTTTAGTGCGTAATTTTTCAAAATTAGAATTTGATTCTATTGCATCTCGTGAAGTTACTGCACTAGAATCCGTTGTTACTTAAACTGAATCCATCGATGCAGAAGCGGTATCTAAAATTTCAACATCAGTTGAATCAATAGATTCATTTGTCTCAGTAGTTTTTTTACATGCCAAACAAACACAAAAAAGTGTTAAAAATAAAATTTTTCTTTTCATAGAAATAAGTTTTTAGTTGCATCTAATTTGCAAAAAAATTTTCACAAAACAATCAATTGAGACACAGTTGTCGACAAGTGGTATTTTCACCTTAACCTTTATACCTTTTTCTTACCTACATATCTTATTACAGACGCAGTACCTTTATGATATATACCCTCATGTAGTTCTATTTTTTCTTCATTGAGTTCGAATATGTCAAAATTTGGAAAATCTTTTTTAATATCATCAATAGAATAAAACTTGCTAAAATTTTCATAGCATACTTCTGAATCTTGTTTTATTGTATTAGGATTATTTATACTAAAGCCTTCTATAATTAGCCAGCCATTAATTTTAAGAATATTTGAAATTTTTTGATGATAGGCTGATCGTATTTTTGGATGAAAATGGGTGTAAATTAGAGCAGCTACATCGAAACTATTTTCTTTTATTTCCATTTTTAAAAAATCTCCAATTTCATACTGTATATCTACTTTGTTACGTTCCGCAAGTCTAAGAGCTTTTTCCTTTCCTTGTATACTTAAATCAAATGCAAAGACCTTTAGTCCAAATTTCGCCGCAAATACACTATTTCTTCCTTCTCCATCACCAGGAAGTATAATGTCTCCACTTGGTTTATATTTATTTAAAAATAATTTAAAATAGACATTGGGAGTGGTTCCGAAAGCATAATTATTCGATTTATATATCGAATCCCATTTTTGTGTGATTTTATTTACTATCTTTTCCAAACTAATATTTTTTTAACAAACTTTTATTTAAAAAACTAAAACTACAACAATTTATGGAAAACAAAGAACAAACAACCATAGAGCCAAAACCTATGGAGATGATTAAATGGGAAGACATTAAAGAATGGGTAGATCCAGATTTAGTATTGTATATAGAGAAAAAGCTGAAGGTTGACAACAAAGAAGCACTAAATCTTTTACAAGAAACAAAAAAATATTTAATGGTTGCTCGAAATAATTATACTCCTGATACCGGCTTCGCGCCATCTGCAATAGTTGATGAAGTTTGGCATAACTTCATCTTATTTACACCTATTTATGCCCATTTTTGTAAAAAGATTTTAAAAAGAGAAACAACAATACCACATATACCAAATGTAGGTAGGTGGAATAAAATACCAGCTGATTTCCAGCCAGGCAAAGACATTAATCCATTTTATTTAAATAGTATAGAATATATTGAAAAAGAAATTGGACCAATTAATGAAAAATATTGGCCAGATCCTAGAGTTCAGGGCTATCAAGGCTCATGCTCTTCTTGCTGCACTCCTTGCAAAATGGCGGAAGATGATCCAAAAATTGGAAATTAGATTAATTTTCCTGACTTATGTATGGCATGCCATTATTAATTACTACGATTAATGATGGCATACATAATAGTTTATCGATTTTATTAGCTGACTCTCATTACATCATCTTAGTTCAAAAATAAGAATAATCGTTTTGTAAGATTTTATTTTATCATTAACTTTTGTAGCTTGCCGATCAGACAGAAATTATTCAGCTTACTAATAGATTTTTTGCTGATCAAAAATAAACTGATACCGTTATAACTTAATTATATAGTCAACGAAATAAAATCTTGCTTGAAAGATAAGCGCTTGTAAATCGTTTTTTGAGATTAATAAATACGCTATTTTTTTCCAAACAATTTATTTACTCGATTAATATTTAAATCAACAGTAGTTCTCTTCAAATCTTCGTTAGTAGCTTTATTTTCAAATTTGAAACTAACAAAATTGGGAGCGTAAAAATCAAGAATTAAATTACCTTCCTGAAAATTTAAAATTAATTCTTGTTTTTTCTTTTCTTGTAACTTTTCAATTATAAGTCTATGTAAATTGTCTAATGTGTGTTTTTCAGTCGAAAAAATAAACTCATAATATTTTGAAAGATCTATAACTGAAACACTGTTTCCAATTGTATTATAATCTAAATAATAGATTTTAGCTTTTGTTTTATCTACATTTTCATAAAGCTTAATTCCTTCAAAGTACTTCCCTACTTCTTTCCAGTCATTGTTTGAAACTGTAAATTGACCAAAAGCCACTCCTGAAAATAATACAAATAGTAAAAACATTTTTTTCAAAATTAATATTTTGTGGTTATCGTTTTTTGAGATTTAAATAGTGTAAGTTTTTAGACTACTTGATTTGAAGTCTAAATTTTCTATTGATTCTTCATGATTATAGAATAATACTATATTGTTAACACCTTTAACTTTGGATGATGGATACAGTATACCATTAACATTTAATGTAGGATTAAATTTTATATATTCAGTAACAATTTGTGTTGGGATATAATCTATAATTGAATCTCCTGAACTTATAGGTTTGCTAATGTCTTTAAGGAATTCTTGCAAGAAAAATAATGTTTCTCTTTCCTTATTTTCGCTATCGTCAAAAATACTTCCGACACTTGGAATGTGACTCAAATCTACAAGTCTCACTTTGTGTTTATTTCGAAAAATACCAGTTGTATAGAAAGGCTTGTCTTTCGAAGTGAAATCCACGACTTCTGCTATTGTTAATTTCTTATCGCGGCTACAGTAAAACATAGAAATTCCTGACGGATTCATTCTTCCATATGCTTTAGCTAAATTTTGAGGTGCGGAAGCAATATCTGATACTTTTTTAACTTCATCTTTATTTGAATGTTGCCTTGCTCTATAGAATATAGTATTTTCTGGAAGTTCAATAATCAAATTAAATTTGCTTATGGACTTTTGAATTCTTTCTAGAATGTAACATGGATCAACATATTGAAAACCTTTAAAGACATCTTTAAAATAGAAAACAAATCTAGCTTTGAATTTAACAGTTTCTTTAAAATGATTCCAAAAATTTTCTAAATCTTCTGATTCAGAATAAAATTCGTTTTTATAACAATATATTGAATCATTATTTAAATGTTGGTAGATATCTTCTGCTAACTCATTGTCTGTGATATTCAGATCCAGTTTATCGTCATCCCAAATATTTTGAAAATCAAATGTATCACCATCATATCCGTGCCGACCTTCTTTATTCAAATATCTAGAATTAACCGGATCTTCAAATAAATAATTTATTCCTGTAATTATTGTTTCAAGCAAATCAGAAAGAGGAACAATAATCCGTTTTTTTTCACAATACGAACATTTACCAATTTTTCCTTCTTTCCTTATTTTTTTCTTGAGGAATTTTTCCCCTAGATGGTTTGCACAAACAAATGTATCTGTATCTAAATCATATAATTCGATATCGACATTCTCACCTGGTTTTCTGTGATGTTTCATAAGAATTAATATCTGACTAATATAATCAATCGAACATTAAACATCTAATATGGCATAAACAAAGATATTTAATCCATTCTGTAAGACATTCAAAAAAACAAACTATCCTCGGGCATATTATAAATTATTGTTTACTATCTATTAATCTGATCGTCTAATTTTTTAATTAACTCACTAATCGTACTACTTAATAATTTATATTCGTTTGTTATTTGCTCTTGACTTTTATTAGCTAAAAAGAATAATTTTGCAGAAATCAAATAAAGAAATACAATAATTTCCGATTTTTCATTTACATAATTTTCTTTTTTCCATCTTTCTATTGATTTTGCCGATAGTCCAACTAGAGGAAAATCAAATTTCTTGCTCTTATTGACAATATTTATAACCTGTCTTTGTGCTGTAATTCTATTTAAAAATTCATCCATAATATTCTATTAAACCAAGTTTCAATATTATCCAACTCGGAAGATATTTTTATTAACGAAAAGTCTGTTACTGCTTCTCCAACCCCTCTTGTAGAAAGCAATCTGCTTTGTTTAAGTCTCTCATATACTTCGCTATCAATTTGCAAAGAATATTCATTTATTTTAAGAGCAGAGTCTCTTGAAAACTCGTACATTTTTAAATAACCTAATGCAAAACATGAAGCAAAATTTCTGATGGATAAAAAGATCATAGACAAATCAAAATCTATAGAGAATTCATTTCTCAATATAGAATCTTTTGATTCTAGAAATAAATCATGAAATTTTTTTAGGTCACTTTTTAAAGATGTATAAGGATTAGGTTCTCCAAGTAAAGAAATAAAAGATTTTTCATTTGTAGAATATAAACATTTTGATTCAACATATAAATGCCATGCGAAAGGATTACCCTCCTTCCATAAGCGTTCTAACCTTTGGAATGTATAAATTGAATATTGCTCCTTATCCAAATCCTTTAACACTTCATCAGAACCTTTCAAAACCAATATATCAATATCAGAATATATATCAATTTCACCCCTAACTATTGATCCAAATGCGTAAATTTCCATTATCTTTTATTATATCTTTTAATGATGATTGAAGTAAATAGGGCAAAAAAAATAAATCTAAGAATTGTAATTAAAGTGAGTAAAAACTCAGGATATGGTTTAGGCTTATCTACACCCATAAAAATAGAAGGTAATGATATAAATGATTTCCAATAGTCGGATAATAGATTTGGATTTTCAAACCAATATACATGAATGCAAGAAAAAACCAACCAAAAATATAATCCTGTCAAAATTAATTTTTTTGCACTCTCTCCGTTTCCCCAAATAAAGTCCTGCAATCGGAAATAAATCCATTTAAAAAACATTTCGACACGGTTCCAGCCCTTATACTTTTTTCTATAATAAGCAGCTTTAGAATGCCAGGCTTCAAACAAATATCTCTTTGTTGCTTTTAATTCAATTCTTATTGCTTTATTAACAGATTCTGCCTCTCCAATACTTTGAAAATTGACTCGTAATGATCTAGCAAATTTTAATGTTAAATTATTTTGACTAGGACAGTTATAATCCAATATTTCGTTATCAATAAATGTTTTTTCAAAATTTGCATATTCAAAATTACAGCCTTCGAAAGAACTTTTTGGAAAATTACAATTGACAAATTTACAACCTGTAAAATTGCATGAATCAAAATTTATATTTCTAAAATAACAATTTTCAAAATATGAATGACTAAAGTTAACTTTCTTAAAAGTAAGATTTTTTCCGCTTACCCTAATAAAATATTGATGATGAAAGACAGCATTACTAAGATCTTTTTGAAAAATTAAATCTTCTAATTTTTTTCGACCGCTACTTTTAAAGTATTCATCATTTATATGTTCGTCAGATAGTTCATTCATTAGAAATTAGTTTAGTAAATTTAAATATTTAAATTAGTTCCTACTATTTACCGAAGTATATAATTTTGTTACATAGTTGTTTAAATATACAAAAGTTCTGGAAATAGCAGATAACAATAATATTAGAAAGATTTAATTTAATTATATTAGTTATATATTCTAAATAACTCAAATAAATAAATTACAAATTTGCTACTTTTCACATCTTGTAAACATTCGGAATTAATCATTTTTTGAGAAGTATTTTTTGTGCAAGTTTTTACTTATTTTTTACATTTTGATGATCAGATTATTAAGTATATTGGGATTGTAAAATCCCCTATTTTTTATGCACTTTAACAAGGCTGCTTGGTTTCAATACTCTTTCTATTCGGTTAAAACCATGGGATTTAATATGCAATTTTATTTTAGGAGTTCTAATTCTTCAAAAATCTGCATGTTTAGGTTAAATATAGTTAAGGTTTCATGCTAATTCTAACTGCACGTTAAGTTAGTCTATCCATTTTTAGTGCAAAAATAGAAATTTTTGAATTTTTATTTTTAGTTTTAATAAAAATTCATTAAACAAATGTCTTTACAGTATTTATTTGAAATTATTAAAAATAATCAACATCTTTTTAACACGATATTTGGTTTGGGCACTTTAGTATCTGTAATTATTGCAATTTTAACTTTAAAGGAAGTTATAAAACAACGCCAATCAATGTATAAACCCGAAGTCCTTATAAAATCCTTTTATCTTTCAATTTCTAAAAATCCATTATTTAAAGAACCAGAAGAACTTTTAGAATATAAAATAGCTCCATTCAACGATTATTCGATTAATTATAATGATTTGCCTTTTTCTGCAATAAGAAATTACAAAATAGAAAATGTTGGATTTGGTCCTGCAAAAAATATAGTATGCAAATGGGAATTTGACGCACAGAAAGCGATAAACAAAATAAAAGAAATGTTACCAGAAAACATTCATTTTACGTTTATGGAAAGTCTTAATCTGTATATATTGGATATTGAAGATAATCCGGATTTCTATTATAGTGCAAATGCAGATATTTATCAACAAGATATCAGTTACATTTCTCCAATAAATGTTTCAGACCATTATCATTTACACTCAATTCCTGAAATAATTATATTTACACATTATCTTTATTTAATTTTCAGTAAGCAACTAACACAGATAAGTATGCCTAACTATGGAATATTTAATTTTAAACACTTTCCGCAGCCAAAACTATGTGTTAAATATCAAGATTTAAATAATAAAAAATATACAAAAGAATTTCAATTTAATATTATAGCAGTAAGCACTCAACCTGAAGAAAATATTGTAATGGATAGAGATTTCGCCATGCTTCAATTTGAACCTAAAAACTATTAACTCCAATTATATTAATTGAATACATGGAAAATAAAAATTATATAAATCATCTTAAAGCGTTAGCCAAAGAGTATGATTTAGAAAATATTTCATTACTAATTGGTGCAGGGTTTTCAAAAAATGCGCTAATAGATTTTCCCAGTTGGGATCAATTACTTAGTGATATGATAATTGAGTTGTACAATTCAGAATTCAAAGATAATTCACATAAAATAATTATAAAAAATCCGACTAAGAGAATCTTGAATAAAAACTTCAAGCAAGAAAAAATACAAGAAATTATTGCTAAAGTTGGATACTTAGAAATTGTTTCATTATTTCTTAAAAAGAGAGGAATGCGTGAAGCAATCGAAATATACATAGAAAATAGAACCCCATATGCTGATAATAATAAATTTATAATCCCTTACAAACAGAAAACCATTGATATTGATAATAATTCATTGTCATTACATGAAAAAGTTCTTGAAGGCAAATGGGAGCAAATATATACAACTAACTATGATAATTTATTAGAATATACAGCTAAGATTAAATCTAAAGAATGGCAAGAAATAACTAATGGATATGATTTGTCATTTTCTGATACAAAAAAAAATATAATAAAAATACACGGTAGTTTAAGATCTATTGAAGAAAGATCAGAAAATAAAAATTTTGTATTTGATAACTGTCATGATCATTGCTACATTATTACTAAAGAAGATTATGAGAATTATCCTGTTCAACATGAAGCATTTACTCAATTAATGAGAATATCATTATTAAAAGGTGTTTTCCTTTTAATTGGATTCTCTGGAAATGACCCGAATTTTCTTTCATGGCTTAAATGGATTAAAGATATATTAGTCAAAAAACAAAAAAATGATGGTGAACCAAGAGTAAAAGTATATGTTATTACAATTGATGATAAAGAAGTTAATTCAGAATTAGAATTATATTATGCAAACCATCATATATCTATAATTCCTTTAAGAAATAATTATATAAAGGAAGAGATTAAAGCAAAAGGAAATTCTCCAAAAGAATTAATTAATAATTTACTTGAATATCTATATAATTCAAACAAAATAAATACAAATAATTATACCGAATTTTGGAAGAATATATATAGAAATAAAACTTCAATTGATACGGACTATTTACTAAATTTAAGTAAAGAAATAGGATTCAAAAAAGAAATTAACTACCAAAGTCTATATTTAAGTAAAATAAATTTGCCAGATAAAATTCTAACAATTGATGAGATCCAATTAGCTTTATTAGCAATTTCAGATATTGGCAGTACTTTTGATCTATATGGATTCAAAGATACAATTTGCAATTCCATTAATGATTTATCTTTCGGTTATAAGGAGTTATATTCTAAAATTAAAAATAGAAATTTAGTATTAATAAATTCAAAAGAGCCATTAGACAAGTTAGATAAAAAAGATTTATTATACCTAAATGAAACATTAAAGTATGCTTTTAATCTTGATTTTATAGGATTAAGATTAAGATTAGAAAAATGGAATCCAGAAGGTATCTACAATATAAATAAAGCCTCACTGATGTCATTATTTGACGTCCAACTTGCTAAGGACCAACTTTTAAAATATATCAATAATGAAAAAGATACCGACCAGAATAAATTTTTAGCTATTCAAACGATTAATTTTCTAAAGGATTGGAATGAGAAAAATTATTCAACAGTAAATTATATAAATCAAAATATAGATAGTTTTTATGATATAAGAGATGAATTACTTTATGATATTATAACTACTAAAAAGAAAGTTAAACCATTTGGAACTTCTTCAGATGATTTCGTCAAAAGTAAAATTAAAGAAGCGATAAGATTACTTAACTTTTTTATTGATAGTAGTCCCCAACTAACATCAAAGTATTATGTCAATATTGATTCATCTGATTGGTATCAGTTATTTAAAGAACTTTACCTTCATTATCCCTACCCTTGCTTTTATTTCAGTTTACAATTTAATAATGATACCATTTTACGAATAAGCCAAGATTATGCATATGCAGACGATTTAAAACTGGAGACAGAATTTTTCCTTTTAAAATCATTAAATAATTTAATTGATAAAAATGTACCTCAAAAAATATTTTTGTCTACATTCTTAATGTGTAGTAATCTATTATGTGCTGTAAATCCAACTAAATGGGAAAAAAAATTCATACAAATTTGGGATCAATATTTAATCCCAATTTTTCAAGATAATGATTTGAAAAATGCAATTTTTACATTTGTAAAAGCCGGGCTTCCACAACTTAGAAGCACTAAAAATAAAATAAAAATATTAGTTGATTGTATTTCTTATCGTGAGAAAAACTTTAATAATTCTATAGATTTACTTTACTATTTGAAAATAAATAAAAGCAAAATAGATACTGATTCAAACACTATAATTAATAATTTCATTAAAAAAATATCGAAACCATTTGAAATTTCAATTGCTGGAAATATCTACAAAATCTTGTCCTTAGAAAATATAAATATTGTATCACAAAAAATTAATTTTTTTTTAACGTCTAATAACACTATCCCTGATAACACAATTTATGCATGTGCATATTTTTTAAGTATAACAAATAATGATATTCAAGCGTTAAAAAAATATATAATAGAAAATAAAAGTCTTTGGGATACAGGTATTGGTGAAAAATCGGCTACTTTGCCTGATTTTATAAAATTATCAAGGTTTGAACGATATATTAATTGGAGTAATGATGAAGTTCAGGCAATCTATTTGAAATTAAAAAATGAACTAAATAAATTACTAAACAGTCGCTATTACAAAGAAGATGATCTTCTTTTTAAAAATACCTATACCGATTTATTATATGAAATGTCACTTTTTATTAAAAAAAATAAAACTCATCTATCAAAAGAGCAGGATCTGAGCACGGTTGTTAATTCTTTAAAATTAGAATTAAAAAATAATAGAGGATTTGATGTTTTAAACGAGGGTTTGGTTTCAGATGATCAAGAGCAAGTATATAATTCGTTAAGTATATTATACCGAGAGATTAAAGAAAGTAAAATTGAAAACTATACGTATCAATTACACTTACTTGTTTCACGGGTTATAAATAAAAGAAAAGAAGGACTGATTTATTGTTTCGATTATCTCGATTATTTCATAAAAACATATTTTGTACGGAAAAAAATTCCTGATGATCTTCAAGAATCTTTAATTTTAGGAGTGAATCAATATAATAAAGATGAATTAATTGCTTTAAATTTAGATGTACCTAAAATGAGTAAATACTTAATTAATCTTGCTGAAATTCTTTTAAAAAAAGGTAGTAATTCAGATGGAATTGAATATTGGCTTAAATTCAAAAAAGAAAAAAGATTTAATTAAATAGTTAAAATATATCATTCGGCTTTTTATGACCGATTTTCTTTACATCAAATTTATATCAAATCCTACAAACTAATTAATTCAGTTTTTCCATAGTCCGATTGATAAATTCATGTTTTTAAGTAGTTATTTTATTCTAAATGTTGATAAGTAAGTTTCTTAAGGAGTAAATTTAGCCACTTTAAAAGAACATTATTTTTTAAATCTGGTGAAAGAAATAATATTTAATTATAATAGACTTTAAAAACATTCAAAGAAATATAAATTTATTTTTTAGCTTTCATATTCTTTATTTCTTCATCCGTATGATGATCCAGAATTTTAGCATAATGATAAAATGTCGCCCTAGTCAGTCCCAAAGGCTTGTAGATATCTTCTGTCCGCATTGTTGGATCTTTGTAACTTGAACGAAGAAGTATTAGTTTGGAAATTGTTTATTGAGTATATCCCTTCGGCCTTTCTCCTAACCTTCCTCTTGCTCTTGCAGATTGTAGACCGGCATTGGTTCTCTCTCTGATTAATTCTCTTTCGTATTCGGCCAAGGAAGCCATAAGGTTTAAAAATAAGCGGCCATTAATAGTTGAAGTATCTACACCATCAACAAGACCTTTTATTATAATTCCGTTATCACTCAAACTTAAGACGAGATCAATTATGTTTTTCAAACTTCTCCCTAATCTGTCCAACCTCTAGACATAGAGTTCGTCCCCTTCTCTAAATTGTTCAATCATCTTATAGAGTTCAGGACGATTTTTTGTTGTACCGGAAATTTTCTCCTGATATATTTTCTCACAACCTTCTTTTTCTAAAGCTTCAATTTGCAAATCCAAATTTTGATCCTTGGTCGAAACCCGGGCATATCCAATTTTCATATTTTGTTACATTAAACTCATACTTGGTAAATTTATGAAACTTTGTTTTATGATATGAGATTTTGAGAAAACAAAAAGAAAAAATCAAGTGCTTAGACTCGACCAATTATAAAATCTCAAAATACTACCGAATAACTGAGCCATTATCAATTTAGGCAGTTAATCTGCTATACTCGTACAAACCATTCATTCATATCTTTAAAATCGTGATATTGTACAGAACAATCCTCAACATCATCATATTCTTTTTTAATTTTTGCTGCAACAAACTTTCCGTTATCATCATTATCCAAAAAGAGCAATATTTTCCCATAGGCTTTTAAAATCTTTTCCGCTTTAAAAAGCATTGCCGTAGAATTTAAAACTAAACAGTCGCAGGTCAAATTCAACTGACTTTCAACATTGCGAAAGCTAAGATAGTCAAAGAACCCTTCGAAAACAGCAATCTCATTATTCGTATTATTTGAATTGTTGATCCAGGTTACATCTTTAGAGCCCAAGCAGAGTTTAGCATACTTATTTCTTATTTCAAAACCATCCGAATCATTTTTAAAACCAATTCCGAAATATTTTCTACCTTTAAGTTCATAATGTACTTCGCGTACCCTCTTCTTTTGCTCAGAAACTTTCCGTGATTCCAAGTATTGAATCAATGCAGGGTGCCTGACTTCGGCGACTTTTACTATTCTGTAAGAAGCTTCAGATTCTTCACCAAACCGCTCGATATTAACCGGAAAATTAAACGATGACAGGTATTTCAATGCTTCCGCAACGGAGCATTTCTTAATTTGCTGGACAATGGAAATCACATCGTAACTCTTCCCTGTTCCAAAGTCAAAAGCCGTGTTCCTAATAAAATCCACGCAGAGACTCGGTACTTTTTCTTCCCTGTCCAACGCAAAGTAAAAAGCAGTTCTGCGATTTTCTTTGGCAGGAAAAAGGCAGAACAACTCAAGCACACAACGGATGCTGACATTTTGTTTGATTTTTCCGCAATTCATCTTTTTTCTTTTTTAAAGCACATTTCTCTTACCAATTCCTTTTAAACAAAAAATAACTTTTTCATCCTTTTCACTGTACTTTTAGCAATTCGGTGTATTGCAATCTTGTAAAGCGTTCGGATGATTTTCGGAATGAGTCCAATTCCGCTATAGAGATCAGTTCATTTCCGAAATTAACATAAGTATAAATCCGAAAAAGCACCCTTTTTGAAATGAGTGCAAATCCGTTTTTAATAGCAATCAATGGAAACTTATCCGCAATCGTGAGATGTAATCAACAAACGGCAAGCTTATCAGACTTTCAGGAATGAGTCCAATTCCGATATTTAGATTCTAATCCTCGGTCTTTTAATACATCATTAACACCAGCGAGCGGAATTCCGAATTTGAAAGCAGTACAATTCCGAAATACGGATGAGTACTATTCCGAATTCAAAGAATAACCGGATAACCATTTGGCAGCAGTTTTCCAATCTTGCTTTCACGATAGAGTTTAATAATATTCTCCTGGATTTCTATCAAAAATCCCCTACCCTGGAATTCGGTAGAGCTTTTTCCTTTTAACCTGGACGTTCTGATCAATTCGCTGAATGCCTTTTCAATCAGCTCGCGTGTCTGCAGAATGTTTTTATACTGGTAGGCAAACTGTAGCATTTCATCCTCCCGTAAACCATATCTTTTCCTGAAATATCTTAGCCGTCCCGTAATATCAATTGGCGACTTATCCAGCCCCATCTTTTTTTCAGGAACAGCGTCCGTTGTATAGGGTATGATCGAGATCATATCCCCTTTATATTTGAAGTGGAATGATAAACTATTAAACCGATCAAGATTTAATCTCACAGACTTCAGAAATTTAAAGCACAGGTCGTTAGCTGTTTTGTAATTGAGCCCGAACTTTCTGTTCAATGTGGAAAGCTTCAGGACTGTCCCGGTCGGTGGAATTTTTGACAGCCAGATTGCAAAGATGATGTGCTTGTTGTTTCTGATATTATACACCAGATTATACAGCACATAATTATACTCCGGAATGACTATTAATTTTTTAAGCCAGTAACTGCTGATCAAAAAACTCGTGTAGCCCCGGTGTTCGTAGCTGGGTGTTGAGAGAAGACCACCAAAGGTTCGAATCTCCTTTCCATTTGAATTCAAAGACGTATACCATCCCATTCTGAATCTCGCCAGAAACTCGTAGGCAGCGATCACATGTTTGCTGGAACCACTTGGTGAGACCTTCAGGTTCCTGATTTTCATTGAGGTAAATATGTTATTCTCAGTTTCAAAATCTTCCTCAAACAAAGACAGCTGCTGCGGACGGTCTTCCGGCCGGAACTGCTCACTGCTGATGGTCGCAATAATATTGAATATGACCCGCAAAGCATTGATCGGAATATCAGCCGCCTGCTGATTCTCGAATATAAAATCATCTACAAAACCATTGCCCAGCCTGATTCTTTCAGGCTCCTTCCCTGTCTTTGCTGTATACTCCTTTCTGACAAGTCTTCGGTCTTTCTGAGGAAACGTCATAAACTTCTAATTTTTTTTATTACTTATTACATTTCAAAAATTCACAATTGCTCCTTCGGATGTCTGATCTCGGGGATACTGTCTACGGTTAGCTCATTTTGACCAACTTCGGAACTAAGAAACGGCAATACATTCTTCAGGGATGACTGCCAATTGGTTATGGGTCTTCCTGAAGCGCTTTTCCAGTTACTTTTAAGCCAGTCTGAATGCTTCGCCATAATCAGATTATCAAGTTCAGGATGATATGCATCCAACGTTCGGGCATAGTCTAAAAACGCTTGAAGGCCAGGCACCACTCTGCCATCTATTAAAAGTCTGGAAGGTTCTTCAAGCATATTCAAGTCATCAGTTCCAGATACATTATCCTTTTGAGCTATTTCCTCGCTTTTTAAATCATTATCATTCTTTCCAAAGAAATTGATAATCTCTGAAGCGGAATCATTTTCCATCTTTTCAACATTCGTTGACTCTAACTTGTAATTGACAATCAGTCTGTAAATTCCGGCGACGCCTTGTGCATTATGGTATTCGATTAATCCGAATTTGCAGAGATGGTCCCTGGCGGTTTTTACAGTAGCCCTGCTTATGCCCAGCGTTTTTGCCAATTGGACATCAGAGATCGCAAACTGATACGCCTTTTTTTCTTTAGCAACCTGGAGCAAGTACAGATATAATGAAATAGCACCCGTGCCGGGTTTTGTCTTTTCACTGAATAGCCAGAACCTGTCGATAAGCTCAATATAGTACATCACTATTTCTTTCCGAAAAGCTGTAGAGCTTTCTCCTTATCAATAATGATAATATTACCGTTCTGGATGATCGCCTTGTCAAGAATGCCTGAAGATTTTACTTCCGATGCTTTCGAGACCGAGCATCCCAGGATCTTGGCCAAGCCTTTAAGCCCATATTCATATTTCTTCTCAAAGCTCAGATTTTTCGATACCTCAAGGAACTCAGCCACGGTGAGCTGCCAGATCGGTGTTTTGGGGTCAATGATTTTCTTTTCCATAGTTTTGAAAGTTAATATCCGGTTATACAATAGTAACAGTACAAAATTCCAAAATCAAAAAATGCCGTTTTCGGTAGTTCTTCGGTACTACCGAATAAAATCATCAGAAAACGCATGAATAGGTATTCGATCAATAGTCATAACGATGCAATAGAATGATGTTATATCAATTTCACCCAAAAGCATGAGGAATTTATCCTGAAAACATCACTCAGGACAAAAAAACTATAAAATATGAGGGAAAAAGATTAATTACTCATCAAGGTCATCGAGATATTGATTAAAATTTTGCTGCAGCAACGAAAGAAATTTACTCCTGTCCGTTTTCCGCAACCGAAGCTCCGCAAGGGTCTTGTGGTAATTCCCTAAATTAATGTTCATCGAACTTTCTGCCCACCTGAAAATTTCTGCAAGGTCTGCATGACCGCCGGTGAAACATTTGGTGAGATGAAGCGCATACAGCAGCTCGGTGAGTGCCACCTTAGGGGCTGTCCATTCAATCTGCTTAGCAATTTCCACAGCTTTTCCCAGATCGTCACCTGAATTTATTTTGCTGCTGAGAAATTGCTCCAGCATATCATTGGCAAGGAGCTGCGAAACAAGATGATCATGCGATGTTGAAAATTCCTCGTCATAACTGTACAGCTCCGGGCTGAGATTCAGCTTGAAGTCAAACCTGAAACGGACAAAGTACTTCTTGTCAAGATAGGTTGATTTACGACGGTAATAGTTGATGAATTCCTTATGCTCATGATAAAAGTACAACAGGCCGGCTCGCTCGTTTTCATAGTATTCCTTCAGAACTTCAGGATCCGCAAACGGCTTCGAAGCTTCAATGGACAATACCTTGGAATAATAAATATAGATGGCAATGAATTTTGGCTTGGTCATCTTGAAGAACCAGATCTCTTCACCCCAGTCGGCGAACTCATATTGGCGAAGCAGTTCCTTCAACTGCTTTATAGCCGAATCGGTTTCCATCAATATTTCTTCTGCCCTGCTTATCATACTGTTGTCGCTCCTGTTGATCCGATCCACAGCGTTGTTGAGATCTAGCCAGATCTGATCTATCCTTTTTCTAAAATGCTTTCCGTTCATACGTTTATTTTAATGTTCACGTAAAAATCGGGTTAAAAACAGATAAAATCAATGATCCCGCAGCTCCTGTTGTCTTTTTCTGATGAAATCGGTCGGCCGCATGCCGTTGATCTCAAGGAAATGGGAAGAGAATTTCTGCCGGTTGGTCATTCCACACTCAACTGCTAACGCATCGATGCTGTAGTTCAGATATTTGCTATCCTCCAGCAGAAGCTTGGTGATATAGTTGATCCGCAACTGTTTAAGATAACTTGGAAACGTAATGCCCATATGGACATTAAGAACGTAGGACAGATGGGTCCGGTTACTACCCATCATCTTAGCAACTGTGGGCACAGTCAGATTCTGCGTTAGAAATAGCTTTTGATTCTCAAATTCCTTCAATTTGTTCAGTATGTCTTCGATGACCTCAGGGCTGTACAGACTTTTTTCATCAGGATTGACCGGAAGGTCCTGTGCAGGCTGCTGCTTTTCTGACTCCTGCAATCTGGTGAGCAGTTGCCGGTATTGAAGTGTGAGCATCCTCTCCCTTTTCCGTGACCTCACAATGATATAAGACATGGAGATCATTCCGGTTCCCACTGCAATATAGATCAATGCCAGATCCTTGTCGTGCTTCTTTTCAAGTTCCTTTTTCTCTTCCATCAGCGTATCGGTATCATACTCACGGTAAAGCTTTGCGGAAAGCATTGCAAAATCAGCATTGATGATCGAATCGGCCTTTAGGAGCTGCCCGGTATAATACAACTGACTGTCTTTATCGTTTTTGCTTTTTGCATCATCAATCAGGTTTTCATAATTGGATCTGATCTCAGGCGTGATGAAGCGAAATCTGTTGACCAGTGAATCTACTTTTTTAAAATAATTGATTGCACGAGTCCTGTCATTCTTCTCTAAGTATGATTTTCCCATGTAAAAATAAACGTTCGTTAAAGAAGCGTGATCTTCGACACGGCTCAGAATATCCCTGGCAGCCACCAATTGTTCAAGGGCTTCCACAGGCCGGCCCTGTCGAAGCAGTTGAATACCCTTACCTTTTCTGAACAATCCCAACTCGGGCAAAAGTTCGCTTCTTTTTTGAAGCCCGACCAATCCTATGTTAATAAGAGAATCCTCCTTCTGATAAAGATGCAAATGCTTGTAACAAGTGCTTAAACGATAGATACTGTTAAAATACCCTCTCTCATTATTGATCTTCACTGTAGCATTTTCATCGTCTTTTGCCATTTTCTCGAAATAGTTGCCGGCTTCAATAAAGTGTTCAACAGCTTCTTTGTAATAGCCGAGATAACTTTTGACCATCCCAAGGTGATACGTGATCTTGTTTTTCAGGTAGAGATCCTTTGAACTCTTTGAATATTTGAAGGCGATCAGATATTCATCGAGTGCAGGCTTATACTGTCTGCGGTTGTAGTAATAAACAATCCCTTTCCCCAGGTATGACCTGGCGATCTTGTCATCATCACCGGATTTTACCGCGTAGACGATAGCGCTATCCGCATATAATAATTTTCTTTCAGGCTCTTCGCTGTAGTATATGGCCTCTTCGTAACCTCTGATCAGTTTATTGAGATTACGCTCATTCTTTGCTTTTTTCAGATAGAGGTTTACAAAGACCATTGCCCTTTCGTCATTTTCCTTATAGGCATTAAATAATGCAGCAATTTCCTTATACGACCGTTTCGGGAATTGATGACCGTCAATAAAACACCAAAACAGATTAAAGATCAGCAGTAAAATCCTCTTATAATAGTGCATAACGATGATATATATTCAAATTTACTCAAAAAACAACAATTAAACAGCTGTTTCAAAACCTTCTGTCAGCATAGTCTGTTATTTATTGATTATCAGTCATATAAACTAAAAAACATAGGGAACAATGTACCAATCATTCCGTAGCAATGGATACTTCGTTACCACATTCACTTTTTTTACTGCGCCGACCCTTCTAATTTCGATGTCAGAATTCTACACAAACCCGGCCGGGATAAACTTTTTAAAACATCAAAAATTACAAACCATTATGAAAAAGTATATCTCAATTTTAATGCTGGCACCGGTACTTGGTATGTTATCTTGCGACAGAGAAACCACCAATAATGAAATGTCTGGAGACAATGTGCAACACATCGGATACAAGAGCAATCAACACAAAACCGTATCCGCAAAAAGTCCGGAAGCGCAGGTCGATTCCGCATCTAAGGAAACAGGCGACGATGACGAACCGCAAGATGATAAGCAACATTGGAAAGTTTCTAACGATTCGATCGCCAACTAAATATAGTTAACAAACTCTGCTATGGAAGACCAGAAAATCACGCTCGCTACAGGACGAAAATGCACGGTTAGCGGCGAATGGGAAACACAGGGAAAACTCAGCACGATCATATATGTATCAAAGGGCGAGCTCATGCCGGCCTACTGCGGTAAAAATGTCAAATGGATATTAATCAGAAAAGGATAAAACAGAAATAAAAGCAAACCAATGAAAATATTTACATCAAGATTTGCAGAATACACCAGTTATTTTTTCATACTGCTGTTCTGCTATGCAAGCATCAGCAAGATCATGGATTTTGAGAATTTCCAGGTTCAGATCGCACAATCGCCTATTTTCAGTTCAGTGGCAGGATTTATTTCTTATGGTGTACTGATTACAGAACTGCTGGTTTGCATGCTGCTTATTTTTGAAAGAACGAAGATCATCGGATTGTACTCTTCTTTTTTCCTGATGGTTTCATTTACGATCTATATTTATGTCATTCTAAACTACAGTGAGAATGTACCGTGCTCCTGTGGCGGGATACTGGAAAAAATGGGATGGAGAACCCATCTCATTTTTAACGTGGCAACGGCGGTACTTTCGTCCATAGCCATTCTCCTGGATGCAACGCAGAGACGAAAGAAAATGATGACTTCAGTTTTGTTACAGGTTATGCTGACTGTTTATAGTATTGCCATGATCATCGTCTTATACCATCGTTCCGATTACATGGTGAAGAAGGAAAATCATTTTATCAGGAGATTTCTTCAACATCCGATTACGGAAGAAAAACGGTATGATCTTGCGGTTAATTCTTTTTACTTCGCAGGCTCAACGAAAGACTCTGTATATCTCGGTAATTACACCACGCCTTTCTCGCTGGTCTCTTTAGATAATGGATTGCAGGCAATGAATGAAAAAAAGATCATTCCGGATCGTTTTGATTTCAGTTTCAAGAGGGCTTTGATACAGATCAATGCACCCTATTATTATCTGTATGACGGAACCGTTCCGATTATATACCGGGGTACCCTCGGTAATAAAAAGGTTCAGACGTACAGTTATTCCCAAGCCTACTTCAGTCAGCTGATCAACTGGGATCAGCATTCTTTCGCTTTCAGCACCTACTATACGCCTTTGAAAAAGCAGTCACTGGGGATTTTATCTCCTGATGAAAAGAATCATGTTCGTTTAAAACCTGATCTTTTAAAGACATCCAAAGACGGTGTTTTTGATACAGACGGGCTGATGAATTTTGACCAGGAAAGCCAAAGTCTTGTATACGTCCATTACTATAAAAATCAGTTTTTGGTTTTGGACAAGGACCTGAACATTAAAGGTGATTTTAAAACCATTGATACCATCAGCCACCCTCAAATTGACGTTGCTGAACTAAGTGATGGAAGAAGAAAGATGAACAAACCTCCCCTTAAGGTCAATATCACATCAACGGTTAAATACGGATTGTTGTTTAACCAGTCCGATTTAATGGGAAGATATGAAAACAGCAAGAATTGGGAAAACAATGCGGTCATTGATGTGTATTTGATCACCGAGCAAAATTATATAGGCAGCTTCTATCTTCCAAAGCCTAAAAATATCAAGAAGATACAATTAGAGATTTCAGATGATCATCTTTTTGTATTGGTCGGAAATGAAATGATCAGGTATCGTTTTGCGCAGAACCTTACCCGGCATTTCATAAAAGGGGAAAGCCGAAAACCCTGACCAAGAGTAGGCACCAATAACAAATTTCAAGCATTATGAAAAATTTCAGAAAAATCGCATTGCCCGTAGCCATCCTGTTAATGGGAGCCGGAAGTGCGTATGCTACCACAGCATTAAAATCTACGAACTTAGTAGACCAGCAAGGTTACCGTTTTGATCCTGCAGCACCAGTCGGAGAAAGATGTGTACTGACTGAAAAAATGTGTACAGAGACTCCTGGTGAAGTCTGTACATACAGCGATGCATCCGGAACACATAACCTGTTCCAGAACATTGACGGAACTTCATGCGGAAATCAACTATTTGAGATCCAATAATATCCAAAAGTGAAGGATGCTATTCAGCATCCTTCATTTGTTTACCGATCCAGAGAATATTTCTTTTATTCTTTAAAAAATAGTCGTACCAATCGAGCATTCTTAAAGTAAGATCTTTCTGTGCGTTGTACTGAGCCAAAGAGTGCCCTTCGCCTGAATAAAACAATGCAACCACTGTTTTCCTATATTTCCTCAGAGCACTGAAAAAGGTCCTCGTTTCCTCCTGATCCACATTTTTATCTTCGGAACCAGACCATAAAAGCATTGGTGCACGTACTTTTGATACATGGTAGAGGGGGTTATTATCAAAATATTTCTGTTTGTTTTCTTCAAAACTGGCTCTTATTTTAAACGGGCCCCGCTCAAACCGATAATAGTCCGGTGATTTGAAATTGTAATTAAATGAATTGGCCATATGGATAATATCAGATGCGCCTGCTCCTGAAATAAAGGCTGCAAAGCGATCACTATGCGTAGCAATAAAATTGGTCTCAAATCCACCTAAGGACTGCCCCATCAGCGCAATAGTTCCCATATCAACATTTTCCACTTTTTTAAGTTTGTCCAGAACATTGTTGATACAATATAAGGCAGAAAGTGCTGATCCCCTACTGTCATAGTTAATGTCTGGCAATAATACCAGATATCCGGATTCCAGCAGTAATCTGGCATTAAAACCCCGTGTATTTTTGAAAGTTGGCACCAGATATTTATCCGTAAACTCCTGCTGCTTTTCATAGATCCATAAAACCACTGGATATTTCTTTTGAGGATCAAAATCGGCAGGAAGAAAAAGACTGGCCTGAAGATCTTCATTATTTACCCCCTTATAATAAATCTGCTTTTTAGAGATTCCTTTTGCTTTAGTATCAAGTTTATTATACAAATGAACAAGATTAGAAACAGATTGCCTTTGTTTTGACATAACAATTGGAGGCTTGTTATAATTCTCTTCAATCCACACAAATTTATTTCCATCTTTATTGGTCTGAAGAAATTTTACCCGATCCGTGGTCTTAGGAATAATGACCTGCTTTTTTCCAGCTTCGATCTTGTAATAGGTTGACTTCAGATCATTCTTATTATGCGTGGCGAGCAAAACAAAATGATCATCCAGGTAATAATACTTTCTATGAATACCTACTTCTGTAGACTTTTTAATTGTATTAAGAATGTCAATGCTGTCTGCATCACTTGAAAATATTCTCTTCTTCTGAAAATCCTTCAAATTTTGCTCAATCAACTCTCCTTTTAAAGACCATAAGATCGTTCCCGCACTAAAATGCGGAACTGCTGTTTTCGACATATTAAGCATTCGGTCTTTCATTGTTCTGGTATCAAACAATTTCCATCCGGCTTCAGCAAATCTGAGAATATAATTTCCCTTTTTATCAAAATACATTTTACCACCATCTTTACCTAACTGAATTTCCTTTCCTGTCGAACAATTCCATAGATAAATCTCTGCCAGATGATCCCCGTAAATGATATCATTTTTATCGATCATTCTTTGATCCCTTTTCCTCCTCAGAAACATACTTGATTTTCCAAGACCTGTGTAGCCTATGTAATCCGTATCCACTTCAACCACCCTCTGTTCTTCAGGATACCATAATAGATCTATGCTCGGTCTTTCTCCATAAAAGTAATTGCTGAGGTCCTTTTCTTGAGCATACCAGATACTTACAGTCTTATTATCTAAGGGAAGTGTTTTACTGAGTGTCAAAAAAACAGCATTGACATCGGAGGATTGTTTAACCGCAATTTGGTGATAACTGCCAATAGAACTATTGTTTAGCTCAACAGTTGTAAAATCCGGTTTAATGTAATAGGTTTTCAATCCTGATGTTCCTGTCAATGAAACAACATATCCCCCTTTAGCAGACTCTGATTTAAACACATTGTAAATATCTTCTTCGGATGACCAGATGACTTGATTTGAAACGCCGTCAGAACTGATCTTCAATAGTCTTTTCTTCTTTCCCTCACTATTAAAAACAATGACTTCCCCTTCTGTCTTCTTCCAGCGCAACACCGATTCAATTTTCTGCTTTACAATGAATTTCTGACCATAAATTTCCAGCACATTATTTTTGCTGTTGTCATAATGCACAAGAAGAAGGTTTTCATCTTCAATAAAATCAATGGCTTTGACGTTTTGTATTTCAGATTCATCAAACGTCTTGAGATTAATTTTCTGAAGCACATTTCCTGACCATAACACCAAAACATCATTGCTCAAAAAGAAATACTTAGCCCCGGACGACCTGCGTATCTTTCTGAAAGGCTTTTGTGTTTCAGAAATAGTTAAGCTTACTTCAGAATCTTCATTGATTTCAGACAGAACTACAAATTTCCCGTCGGGAGACATTTGTGCGAAGAACGGCTCAACAATGTCATTCGTTAATTTTTCAAGCTCCGGTCTCGGTGTTTGTGCATAACAAATAAGTTGATACCTGACCACAAGCATTCCCAACAACATCATAACGATGTAGATCAGCTTACATAAAAAACTATTCATAAAGCAAAATTTAATATCCGGTATTCTGGGGGTTAAGCTTTGGATTCAGAAGCAATTCTTTCTGAGGCAACGGCCAGTTCGACTGAAAGCTTTTCCAATTCGGCTTTATCGTAACCAGCTGGTCCAGCAGTCCCCAGCGCTTGAGGTCAAAAAACCGGATACCGTGCTCCGTAAAGAACTCTCTCCTTTTTTCTTCCTGCATCTGAACCCTGACTTCATTTGCGGATAAAGTGCTGTTCAAAACAGGAAGTCCCGCACGCTGTCTTGATCGGTTGATCAATGGAATGGCTTCCGAGGCTCTGTTCAGCTTAATAAGGATCTCAGCCTGCATCAGATACACTTCATCCAGCCGGTAGATCACGGAATATTCAGTCGGATTATTCACCGAGAGGTTCTTATATTTTGCCGCACGGTAATTGGTCTGCTGTCCGAAAGGCACTGCTGCTATATAATTTTGCCGGCGCAAATCACCGGATGAAAACATATTGACCAGCTCAGGACGTAAGACAAATGAGGTCGGGGCACCGGTAAACGTGTATAAGGTAGCCTCTTTTGTAGCATCATTCGTATTCTTCGGTTTAAGCTGCCAGATGATATGGGACCCGTTCTTTTGAAATACCTTCGATATATCGTTCTGATAACTGTAGGCAGGATTCTGAATAACTTCATCGCAAAGTACTTCTGCCTCATTCCACTTTTTCAGCAGCATCTTCATTTTAGCCAGTGCCACATAGCCCGCATATTTATTCGGATAGATCCGTTCTGTATTCTTATAGGCTGCCGGTAGAAGATTGACCGCTACGGAAAGATCAGTCTCGATCCTCGCCAGCAATTCGTTTTCAGGCATTCTGCTCAGCTTGCTGTTGATTAGATAGTCGGTTGTATCCGTATAGGGAATCTCACCAAAGATCTGGTACAACTGCAAATACAAGATCGATCGGACAAATAACGCTTCGCCTCTGATCCTGTCTTTAACGGCGCCTGAAAGTGCCTGTGAATTTCCGGCACCTTCTATAATACTGTTGGCAGCATAGATCTCCTGGTAAGCATTCGTCCAGAAAGTGCTTATCGCAGCATTGGTAGGAATCTGCTGGTTGTTGAACAGATCGAGCACTCCATTGGAGGGACTCGTGTAGACGCAGGTCAGATCATCCGTGTAGGTGCCCAGCAGCGCGCCCATACCATAGATACCTCCCGAAAACATCGAGTTGGTCCACAGGCTGGAATAAAGCCCCGCCAATGCGGCATCCGCTGTCTGCTCATCCTCGAACACCAGCTGGGTCGGGATCTGGTTGGAAGGAAAATCAGTCTCTATGAATTTCTCACAGGAAACCGTATAGAATAAGACAGTGATCATCAGACCAACTGTCAGGATATAGTGTGTTGTTTTTGCCATTGTTTTAATTTTAATATTCTAAATAAGAATCGATCGCCATCAGAATGTAATCTGAAAGCCCACCGAATAGGTTTTAAGCGGCGGTAAAAAACCGTTGAGGACAAACTCCGGATCAAGTCCAAAATATTTGGTGATCGTCAGCAGGTTCTGTCCCTGCACATAGATCATCGCCTCTTTGATTCCGAACTCCCTTACCGGTATCCTGTAGTTCAGCTGCACATTCTTGAGCCTGATAAATGAAGCGTCACCGATCGCAGCAGTAGAATTCTGAAACAGTGAATGTGCTGAGGTCTTAGCCGCGACGCTTCCTGAACTATACGGCATATAGCTGCCATCCGTATTGTCCGGCGACCAGACATCCAGTACCTCCACAGGCTGATTGTTCATCGAACCGGGAATCACCATCTGCTTGTTATAGTTCCAGTTTCTCTGCTTCACGAAATACCACAGGAAGGATGCCGACCACGGACCATAGCTCAGCGTATTGGACCAGCCTCCGAAAAAGCGTATCCCGATCCTTTCGATCACTTTGTTGTCATCAGGCGATGATATTTTACCGTCACCGTTATAATCCTTAAACTGATACAGTCCCGTCTGCGGATTGATGCCTTCATACTGATACACTTTTACCAGCGACGTCGGATATCCGATCACATATTGATTCGCATAGGTCGATCCCTCAAGATTCGGAAACTCCATCAGCCTGCTGTCGGGAATGGTGATATTCAGGGAAGTGTCATACCGGAGCTTCGAGTTTTTCAATACCTGTACAGAAGTATCAAGTTCCCAACCCGTATTTCTAACCTTTGCCGGAAGATTCGACTGTATGCTGGGAAAGCCTGTCGTGGCAGGAAGCGGGATGCCCACCAGCTGGTTGGATGAGGTATTCTCATAGTAAGCAGCAGACAGACTCCATCGGTTCCTGAACATTGAAAACTCTGCGGCGACCTCTTTTTTCAAGGTCTTCTCCCAGCTGAAATTCGGATTATACAGCCTTGAAGGATTCAGCCCTGTAATGTTATTGTAGATATTCGTCGAAACGGTATATGTATCAAGATACTGGTAGTCCCCTATCCTGTCATTCCCGGATGTCCCAATACTACCCCGGAGCTTCGCAAAGCTTAGCCAGGAAATGCGCTTCATCCACGGCTCTTCGGACAACACCCACGCCGCACCGACCGCACCGAAGTTCCCGAAACGGTTGCTCGGTCCGAACCGGCTTGAACCGTCCCTTCTGCCGGTTATATTGAGAATATACCTTTTCAAATACTGGTAGTTCAATCTTGCAAAGACAGCAGTGTAATTGTACTGGTTATTCACCTGGTCTCCGATCACCTTCGTCTTGGCCGCTGCAATATTCCGTATCAGGGCATTGCTCTCAAATCCATAGCCCTGAATCGTTCCGGACCTAGTCTCCGACTGCTGCAATGTGGCTCCGACCAGCAACTCTACACGATGGTTATTCAAGCTGTAATCCCCTACAACCTGAGGCTCCAGAATATAGGAGAAAGCAGAGCTGTTGCTCTTCGAGGAATTGGACGTCGAGCTGTTGAGCCCGAGCGAAGGATTGTATATCGTATGAGGCTTCAGGGAATATTCCTCGAAGTTGTTGAAGGTCATCCCGCCGCTGAATTTCAAAGAAATGAACGGAAACAGCTTATAGGACATCTGCGTACCGGCATTAATAAAGCTGGAAGTATTAAGATACTCTCCGACAAACGATGCTACCGGATTGGTAAATGTGCTGTTTTCCCAGTTCAGAGACCCGTCAGCATTATATAATGCCGGAGCATTCGGACTCAAGGTCAGGCTTCGCTTGGTCATATCATCATTAACCACATTGTTATCCTGAAATGAAACGGTATTCGTCAGGTTAACCTCCAGTTTCCGGTCAGGACTTCTGTAGCTGAAGTTGCCCGTAAGGTTATTCGTCTTATATTGGAAGGCCGCCGGATAGACCGTACCCTGTTCCTGATGGCCGTAGCTGATAAGATAGGACGTATTCTCAGAGCCTCCGCTTAGAGACAGCTGCACCACCGATGCCTCCGCCCGATTACCGATCAGCTCCTTCTGCCAGTCCGTATAACGTTCCTGGCTCCAGGTGTTCAGATCATAGGCAATGGCGGGAACAGCGATACTGTCATTCTGAAAAGCCTGCCGCCGCATGCCCAGATACTCTGAAGTATTCATCATCTTGAGACGGTTCGTTACCGTACTTAAAGCGTACGAGGTATTCAGCTTTACTTCCGTCCTTCCCTTCCTGCCTTTTTTCGTCGTCACAATGATCACCCCGTTCGCCCCACGGCTTCCGTAGATTGCCGTCGCATCAGCATCCTTAAGCACTTCGAAGCTTTCAATGTCATTGGGATTGATCGCATTCAGCGGACTGATCGAACCATAAGGCAGTACTGTTGCACCGTACACCGACGGCGATTCAGATAAGATCGGCACCCCATCAATAATATACAGCGGCTCATTGCCTTCCCGACGGATGCTGTTCTTCCCCCTGATCTGAATATCAAAACCACCACCCGGCGTTCCCGTGTTCTGCGTGACCGATACCCCGCTCATCCTTCCCTGCACCGAAGACAGCACATTCGTCACAGGCTGGTTCTCGATCTCTTTAGCAGAAACCCGTACAATGCTTCCCGTCCTCTCCTTGTCACGTACTTTATAATACCCCGCATTAAGAACCACCTCCTCTATACTTTTCTCCTTATCATTACCTTTGCCGAGATCATTCCCATTGCCTTCAGCACTCCTATTATTATTCCCATTCACATTCTCAATCACTCTATCTTTCTCCTCCTCATCATCCAATGAAACATTGACCGTTTCCTTTATACCTACTATTACTTTACGTTCAGGATAATCCGGATGCCTGAAGATCAGGACAGAATTCTTCCCCGAAACCTGAACATTATATATACCGGAGCTGTTAGTGATGGCAACCGCATTGCTACCCTCCTGAAATACGGAAACCCCGGCAACTGGCCTGTTCTGTTCCGTGACAGTGCCTGTGACCACACGCATCTGCCCTATTGCCACGCCTGACACGAGCAATGTTAAGCCAAGAGCCATTTGGAAATGACTCAGGCCGCAAAAGTTTTTTTTCATACTTTTGAAATAGATTTAATTCGTTAAATTCAAGTCCTTTTCCTAGATGCTTACGCCAATAAACCCTCTAGGACTGGACTTTTTTGTTTCCCTGGTTAATATACTTTCTTTAATCACCACATTATTACCATAATTATTTAATTCAATAGATAATGCCGGGAGGAAATCCCACGATTACATCCCGAGACCTCCTGTACCGACACATCATAAAAAAGTTAATATGAATGAAATTTGTGTCCCGTGAAAGCTTTAAAGCCGCAATAGGTTGTACACCCCATTGTACCGTACAGTCTGATACTATATTTTAAGGAAGCGGCTTAGAAGTAATTGTAGAGAAAGCGAACTGCATAGAAAATAAAACGGCGTGGAACTCTACAATATCCGAGCAGAGGCACTGGTATACCCATAACAACAGATAAGAGAGCCCACGCCTAGGTCGTGAGCTTCAAGCTTATCATCTCGTTGTTATTTGAAAAGTACCAGTTTTCTGCTTCAAGATTCTAAGCAATAGCTTCTAATATTTCGTTGAAGTATCGCAAAGTTACAATTTCTGTAACCTTTTTTACAAATATACTAAAAAAACAGAGAAGGATACATATAAGTATCCTAAAATTTAATACCAAGTTTGGAATTTTACGTTAATGAACGAAAACGAACTTAATAATTACAAAAAAGCTCTTGGGTATAGAATTTCTGAGTTAAGAAAGACAGTTATAAACCCAGAGACAAATAAACCTATTTCACAAGAAGAATTAGGTTTAAGGACAGGACATGCAAAAAAGACAATAGGAGAATTAGAAAGAGGTAACACCAATCCACGATATGACACACTAATTATAATAAGTAAAGAACTTAATGTTACCATAAAAGAACTGTTTGATTTTGATATGAAAAAATACATTAAGCTATCAAATAAATCCTGACGAGAATTAGGATTTTTTCGTTAATAAAACTTCGCACTTTTAAAATAAAGAATCATTGATCTTTAGTCTAACAATAGCTATCTTTTAATACAGATGCTTCCTGAGTATTTTAGACTGCAACAATAGCCTAATTTTTATAACTTAGTCGATAAAATTGATAGCTACTTAATCTGTGGGTTAAAGAACCATTTTTGTTCAACATCTTATGGAGGGAAAAATAATTTCAACAATTGGGCATATAGGATTTGTAATATTTCTTGTAATATTTCCCCACTTTGTACCTTTACCTTTTTACTCTTATGCTGCTGTTTGCTTGTTAGCTATTTACCTGATGCTGCGAAAGGATGGAAAGAGTTTTCGGGATATGGGGCTAATAAAAGAAAAATTGACTTTAAGAGCTTTTTTATTAGGAGCTATTACTGCAATAGCGTGGGTGGGCTTTATGCAATTTTTCTATATCCCTACCATTAAATATTTTTTTCAGGTCCCAGATTATCTTGAATATAATTTTATCAAAAGTAGTCTGTCAAGACTGCTAATGACAATCCTTGCGGCTTTGATTATTGGAGGGTTTTATGAAGAGATCGTATTTCGTGGTTATATACAAAATGTGTTGGAAAAGAGAATTTTTAAAAGGTATAGTCCTATATTCAGCGTACTAGTAACAAGTTTGCTTTTTGGTCTCTACCATTTGCAGCAAGACATCTTTGGTATTATTTCAGCAGTAATGGGTGGACTTTATTGGTCTATTTTATTTAAGAAATATGGTAATCTTTGGATTGTCATATTTTCGCATGGCTTATTCGATACCATCACGCTTATCCTTATATATAAAGACGCCTTAGGAACTTTCTCCTATTGATTGCTGAGAAACATAATTATTGCCGACATTTTTGTTACGGAAAGCCGTAATGATATAATGTGGAACCTGCCTACCTTTACTTTTATTAACCAACAAATTATTTATTATGAGTGACGATTTAAGTAAAAGAAGACCCCCAAGATGCAAGTAAAATTAACGTGAACGAGGCTTGGGAATTAGAGTATTGGTCGAAAGAACTTGGTGTTACCAAAGAACAGTTGAAAGAAGCTGTTAGGGCTATTGGAACTTCTATCGCCTCGGTGAAGCGGTATCTTGGAAAGTAATGTAGGTTTCCACTCAGAAAACTTTTATTTCGGAAATAAATCCCAGCGAGAGTTGGGATTTATTGTAATTTTAGAAATTTACTAATGTAATCTTACAAGAATCACAACTTTAATAACTATTAAAACTATGACGGATTTTGACTTTGATGAAATGGACAAAAATGTAGCGGAAATTGGAAATAGAATGAACAAAACAGGAGAAGAAGGGCTAAAAAACATGTTAAAGCACTTTGACAGAATTCACGACAAGCTCTTTTCACTAAATACAATGTTTATCGCTGGTTTTTTTGCACTTATAAAAATTAGTAGTAATATATATCCACAACTACTATTCTTATCCCTGTTTTTAATATGATTTATTTAATTTGGATTGAATATAGGATGATGGAAAAAGTAGATTTGAAGCTGATATAAAAAGTAAGACCTCAACGAGATTACTAAATGGGGAAGAGTATTTCAATTAACAATTGGTTATCACTTTTATCAATTGCATTTACCTTAATAGTTTCAGCTTACTTTATATATTACTTGAATTTAAGCGAAAAATTCTAAGGCTAACATACCTTAAGATTAGAAAATCATTTTCATCTAATTCCAAAATATAAAGGTGATATGGAAAACCCTAGAGGTGGGATTCGTCATGTTATTCCTAGTAAAGGAAGTTATTAGATTTTAAATAGAAATTCAGTGAAAATACTGAATGGAAATTTTGTAAACGGTTATATTTTTATTATTTACGGAAATCCATAATTTCATTATTAAGATATTTTCTATTTTAGAATTATAAAAATTTAAACTAAAATTCATATGAACAAAGATTTTTATAACGAACTACAGTTTTTATATGTTTCTTTAACTGAGAGGTTCTCCAAGTATTCTGATTATCGTTATGATGGCTTCTATAAATGCTATAACAGAAAATATTTTTTTCTAAGAGACGAAAAAAGAGCGTTTTTAGAAGAATTATCAGCAATTACTATTGGAGATATTTATTCAACTAACTATAAGGAAGAAATAGGTTTTCCTCAAAATTATTTGCAGAATTTTCTGATAATGTTTCATGAAGATAGGGTGTGTATTATTGATGGATTAGGCCAAATTATTCTGTACTATATTTTGTTTATGCTTAAGTCAGAATTGGAAACTTTTATAAACGAATTAAATCATGCTAAAGAAAAATTACAAGGCTTTATAACTTCTGATGAAAATTTTGTTTATTTTGACTACGTTACATTCTTCGAAAATTGGGCCAAAAAATTTGAAGGAAATAATAGTATGCAAATACTACTACATCTTTTCACAAAAACAAATTCGAACATCATCACAATTAGCTTTAATGGTAAGATAGAAATCAATTTCACTAAAATTAAGGAGATGTATAGTAGATTAGAATACTTTGATTTCACAAAACTACTCTAAAACTATCTTCTAAATAATGTTAGAATAATCGCATAAAATGCACGCCTAAGAAAATTTATAAATATTGGATATAACAATATCAATAGATAAAATCCTGACTATAAATTAGGATTTTATCTATTTGGGAATTGCTTTATGACCCTTCATATTGTCTATATACACAGATCGAAATGAAGATTCAGTATCACACAAATAGACAAAAATCAAAGAATTAATAATCTCTTCTTTTAAAATATGAAAGTAAGGCAAGGCAAAAATAGTAGGAAACTTATTTTCATCATATTTCATCTAGACCCAGTTCTCTGAGAAAAGAATTATGCAAATTAGTTGCTGCTTCTATTCTTGAATTAATTCCATTAGGTCCGTTTAGCTTTTTATTAACCTCTTTCAAATCTATTTCTTTTTCTTCTTCCGATGTGCTCACATATCGCGTAATATTTAGATTGTAATCATTTTTAGCGATTTCTTCCAAAGATACTCGTCTTGAATAGCGGTCTTCTTCCAATCGATCTCTAAAAGTGTCAACAATCTTTTGAACATCATCAACTCCATGATTCTTTCTATCTCTTAAGAAGTTTTGACGTTTACCTTTTCCATAATGTTCACTAGCATTTATTATTAAGACGTCATCTTGCTTTTTACATTTCTTCAACACAATAATACAAACTGGTATTCCTGTAGAATAAAACAGATTACTTGGCAAACCAATAATCGCATCAATGTTATTATCTTTCACAAGCTTCTTACGAATGCGTTCCTCAGCACCACCACGGAATAAAACACCATGAGGTAAGATAATAGCCATTGTGCCTTGTCTGCTTAAATAATGAAACCCATGTAACAAGAAAGCAAAATCTGCGGCTGATTTTGGAGCTAAACCATAACCTTTAAAGCGAAAATCTTCAGCCATAGCTTCCGAAGCATCCCATTTTAAACTAAAAGGAGGGTTTGCCACAACGGCATCAAACTCTATTTTTTTTGCTGGATTGGGTTCACTTAAAATATTCCAATCATTCTTTAACGTATCACCGTGAAAAATCTCAAACTCATTTGTCTTAACACCATGTAGAAGCATATTCATGCGAGCTAAGTTATAGGTAGTGATGTTTTTCTCTTGTCCGTAAATTTGTCCAATCGTACCGCCTTCGTTTACAATATTTTTACGCACGTTCAACAACAAAGAGCCAGAGCCACATGCAAAATCAATTACTCGATCCAAATTCTTTTTAGGTCCTAGACTTGGCTCCTGGCTGTCTAAAGTAACAATCTCTGATAAGATATCTGACAATCGCTGTGGTGTATAGAATTCTCCTGCCTTTTTACCAGAACCTGCAGCAAACTGTCCAATCAAATATTCATAAGCATCTCCTAAAGCATCACTATCAGTGCTGAAGTCTGCAATACCTTCCGCAATTTTTGTAATGATTTTACATAGTTGTTCGTTACGAGCATCATAAGTTTTGCCTAATTTATCTGAATTAAGATTAATTTCTGAGAATAAACCTTGAAATTCACCGCTAAAACTTTCGTTCTCGATATGTTTAAAACCTGCTTCAAGTTCTTTCAGTAAATCATCACTTTGTGTACGAGCTAACTCATAAATACTATTCCATAAATAGTTTGGCTGAATCACATAATGCATTTTTTTTCGCATTGTTTTTTCAAAGAAAGCGATATCTTCTGCATTTTCTTCATACCACACGGCTAAAGGGGTACGATTATCATCTTCTGCTAATTGTGGATAATCTCCACGCAATTCTTTAGCAGCAGCTTGCTCGTAATTAGCCGATAAATAGCGTAAAAATAAAAACGATAGCATATAATCTCTAAAGTCATCTGCATTCATCGCACCACGTAAATCGTCGGCTATATTCCAAAGGGTTTTACCCAGTTCTTGTTGTTCTTTTTGTGTCATAATGAAATTTTTAAGCGTGCAATACAAAATTGTATTTAGCCATTAAACCATTAAAAATTCTTTTTATATCCTCTTTGTTATCAGGTACAGGTTCTGTAAACTCATATCTAAAAACAGTTTTATGCGACATGATATTTACAATTTGTGCTAGCTTTTCTTCGTCCGTTATTCCGATTTCCTTAAGAACAAAAGAGAAGTTTCTCACACCTAAGAAAGAGGCAATATTTTCTAATATTTGTCTTAAAAGGGCAAAATGATAAACTAACAGGGCATCATTATCAATTGCTTCTTTTATTGTTTTAAGTAATTCTAGATGGTATAGAAATACTTCTTTACGTGGTCCTAATAATTCAATTGATTCGTTATTTTTTTTGAGTTTAAATATATCAACATGATCTTTAAACTTTGATGCTTTTTCACCACGTGTTAGCCAATCTGCAAAAATTGAAAAGAAACCTATATGGTGCGTCGTTACAATAATTTTCCTTGTCTTATAATATTTTTCAACCAAATCCATTAAGCTAGAGATAGTAACGAATATATTATGATCGTCAAGACTAGATACAGGATCATCAATAAAGAAATGTCCTTCTTGTCTTCCTGTTCCTGTCAAATCTTCAACATCATACAGCGTCAAAAAAAATGACCAAATAAAAGCTTGCTGCTCTCCTCGCGATATTTTTCTTGGTCTAGGTAATGGGTCATCTTCTTTTAAATCATTTAGTTCATCTTTTCCATAGAAACGGATATATTGAATACCTTCTGGTCGATTGGGGAAGTATTCGAAACGAAAATCGAATTGAGGCTTAAAAGGCTTTAATTTCTCATGTATTTTTAATTCATCAATACCAGAATGATAATCATTTAAGCTACTTTTTTTGACTTCAATTTTTTGGTCTAACTCACCATTTTCTATATCATTATCCCATACGAATAAATCTTCACTATAGGCATTATAATATACTCCCGAATGATTTCCTTCATTTGCTGACTTAGATTCATCTTTGAAAGCAACAGAAAGACGTGTTTTTCCTGTACCATTAAATGCATAAACCAAATTGATATTTTTATCATTTATTAGTAATCTTTTAGCTATATCATTCATTAACTTTCATTTTTAGGAAATAACCCTTGCATTAAACCTTTTTTATGTTCTTTTAAAGCATCTATCTTTTCACGTTGTTCAACTATTAAATTATCAACCGAGGATAGGATAGAGGCAATTTTTTGCTGCTCTTTAGGTTTTGGAGTATAAAACTTAAACCCATTTATCTGTTTCTGTGAAAGCATAGGAATAGCAGCTAATGTTTTAAATTTCTTAACCTCATTTTGTATTATATCACTTATTAAAGTATAGTATAAAAACTTTTTATTACAGGTTATTTCCTTTAATAAAACCATACTAGGATTAATTGTTGCTTTTCCAATTTCATAATCAATTATAGCACAATCACCTAAAGTTCCTCTTTGTGAAAATATAATGTCATTCATTTCAACCATGATTTCAGGAGATTCATAATATTTTTCCCAACTTAGAAATGTTGGGTCAGATAATTCAATCCGATTATTTTGTATGTGCTTCCCACCAATAACGATTGCACCTTCATTTGGATTAACTAAGTCATCAGTAGTATAACCTCTATAACCTATTCTTCCCTTAACTTTACAGTTCATACCGACATTTGTCTCCACCCAATCCTCATCATTCTCAAACTCAGGGAAACGATATTTAGGTTTTGTCGAACCTTCTTTCGGGAAAAGGGTTTGCATTAACCCTTTTTTATGTTCTTCTAAAGCCGTCAGTTTTTCCTCATGTCCTGTAATTACATTATCTAAACTGCTTAAACAAGCTGCTATTTTCTGTTGTTCAGCTAGTTGTTTTGGGTAGTTGATTTTAAGCTTAGAAATACCAGACGCATATAAATGATAAACTGTTGAGCCAGTTACAAATTTTAATACATCTTTTTCCAAATATCTAATTTGTCTGCTTAAAAACTCACCTAGAAAAAAAGATTTTTTAGTTCTTATAATTAGTATATCATTTCCTAGAAGTACATCGTCCATATTAATGCAAGACGCTTTAGCCAGTCCATTAGGAGTAACATCTGATGTAGGCATTAAAACATCATTCTTTTTTGATCTAAATCCTTCATCCAAATTTGTTTTACTTTCTGGTAATTCTATTACTTCAGAATATTTTGTAAAAAGTTCACCGTAATGAATACAATAATTATTTCCGGTAGTTACAATATCATTTTTGGCTAGTCCTTTTCCTTTATAGAATTCTGCAATTGTACCTAATTCTGTTTTACACCAATTACCATCATTTCTAAATTCTGGAAATCTATATTGCGGTGTTAATTTATTCTCGTTACTCATATGCTTTCAATCCTGCTATTTCTTGCCCTTCTGCTAGTTGTTTTAAATAGGGCACTAAATCTTCCATTAATGCCAATTCTTTTTGTGCACGGGCTTTCCATCCCAAATCTAGATGGTCTGTCAAGTCGTTTAACTTTTCGCCATCAAATACCTTTCTTAACATAATTAAATCTATAAAAGGTTTTAAAAGGTCTAATGGTATTTCATGTTTTGTAGCAATCTTAATCAATTGTGCATCCTGCTGTTGTTGCTTAAAGACTTGGTACCCATCTCGAATCTCTTTCTCATCAAGAGCTTCATCTAATGGCAATTGATTAATATAAGCAATCATCAAATCACGCTCATCCAATAAATTTGCACTAGAACTTAATAAACTTATCAGCTTGTCCTTCGACATTTTTTGCTTCTTAGGATCGCGTTGTGTGTATTCGGCAATCAATCTCATGATATAATCATAATCAATCAAAGAAGAAGAGAACAAAACAAATTCAAAATCCAATTGCTCTACTGGAGAATCTTCAGGCTTGTCTTTACCTTTTTCGCCTTGACGTAATTGCTGTGCTGTTTCCAAGTACATTCCTTTAAAACCTCGCAAGATATCTTCTGGCAATACCGTTTCTATCTGTTGCACTTGAGCTTCATCTAAATCGGTATACTGTTCCAACTGTGTTTTTAATCGTTGTACTTCCTTAAACTTCTGCAAAAATTCCACACGCGCGGCCTCACCTCGCAGATTACTTACTTCATCGGGCGTACAATCTAATCCATGCACCGCCATAAAATCGCTTAGTTTAGTTACCGCATTTTGGTATTTTTCAATAACCACGGGAGCTTCATCCACTAACCATATTTCTCGGGCTTGTTTCAGATCACCGTCTGAAAACCTTACAATTGCAGTATCAACCGAATCCTTTTGATTTCGAAAATCCATGACATTACCATAAGGTTTGGTATCATTCAGCACACGATTGGTTCTAGAAAATGCTTGTATTAAGCCGTGGTATTTTAAATTTTTATCTACATATAATGTATTTAAATACTGTGAGTCAAAGCCTGTCAATAACATATCTACCACGATAACAATATCAATTTTATCTTTATGTGGTACATCTTGGTTACTGTATTTTTGGCTTTTGATACGCGCTTGTACGTCTTGGTAATACAAATCGAACTCGTTGATGGTATGATTAGTCCTGTATTGACGATTGTAATCCTCTATAATCGATTTTAAAGCCTCTTTTTTTTCATCAGGATTGACTTTGTTGTCCGCCGCTTCTTGCATTAAGTCTTCTTGCAGCTGCTTAATATCTGCTGCATTTTTCTGTGAATTAGCTTCGCCACTCTGAGCAATAGCTTGTGCAGGAGGCGAAAAAACACAAGTAATATTTAAAGGACGGTAATCTTCGTCTGAAGCTTTACGTTCTGCTTGTAGCTCTTTAAACAATTTATAGTAAGCAATAGCATTATTAATAGAAGCCGTTGCCAATATCGCATTAAATTTACGTTGGTTGGTTGCTCCATCATGTTTTTCGAGAATGGCATCAGCTACCGCTTTACGAGCACCCGCTTCGGTAATCAACTCTTTTGGAACACCATCTGCTTTAAAATACTCAATATGAAAACGTAAAACATTTTTATCATCAATAGCATGGGTAATGGTATATGCATGTAATTGCTTCTCAAAAATATCTTCGGTAATTTGATAACGTCCTTCTCCACCATCAATCTTTTTATAACTTGCATTTTCTTCAAAAATTGGCGTACCGGTAAACCCAAATAATTGGGCATTTGGGAAAAACTCTTTTATTGCTTTATGGTTATCTCCGAACTGCGAACGATGACATTCATCAAAAATAAATACGACACGTTTATCTTTAAGCGGAGCTAAACGTTCAGCATAATTATTTTTATTTTTAGGATCGAGTGCAATCCCTAATTTTTGTATAGTAGTTACAATAACTTTATCGGCATAATCGGTAGATAATAAACGACGAACTAAACTTTCTGTATTGGTATTTTCCTCAACACTTCCTTCTTGGAATTTATTAAATTCCAATCTTGTTTGTCTGTCTAAATCTTTACGATCTACCACAAATAAACATTTTTCTATGTTTGGATTACTTTTTAATAGTGTAGATGTTTTAAATGATGTTAATGTTTTACCCGAGCCCGTGGTATGCCATATGTATCCATTTCCACGGTTTTCATCAATACAATTTACAATGGCTTCAACAGCATAAATCTGATAAGGACGCATTACTAATATTTTTTGCTCCGTTTCTACTAATACCATATAGCGACTAATCATCTCACCAAGCGTACACTTCGCTAAGAACTTAGATGTGAATTTATCTAAAGCCGTTATTTTTTTATTCTTATCATCAGCATATTGATAAATAGGTAAGAATTGCTCGTCAGCATTAAATATAAAATGCTGATTGCGATTATTAGCAAAGTAATACGTATTACTGCGATTACTTACGATAAATAATTGCATAAAACACAGCAACGAGTTTTTATATCCGTTACCTGCATCATTTTTATAATCCACGATTTGTTGCATAGCTCTTCGCGGACTAATCTCAAAAGTTTTTAATTCAATCTGTACCAATGGTAAACCATTCAATAGCAGAATAACATCGTAACGATGGTTACTATCTTCGGTATTCATCCGTAATTGATTGATGACTTCAAAGTCATTCTTACACCAATCCTTAATGTTGACTAAAGTGTATTGTAATGGTGTACCATCTTCTCTATAAAAGGTATTACGATTACGTAGCAATTTAGCAGCCTTAAATTCATCAGGTTGAATAATTTCTTCCTTTAAGCGATTGAATTCACTATCGCTTAATTTGACACGATTAAGTGCCTCAAACTTTTCTTTGAAGTTTTTCTCAAGACTTTCTCGGTTTCTAATATCTAGACGATAGTTATATTTCTGCTCAATTAATTGCTTAATTAAGTCATCTTCAATATGTTGTTCTTTAGTCATGGTTAGACACTAATTTAATAAAGACTTTAACCCTCAAATATACAATTAGCAAATGATAAAAAGAAGGGTTAAAAAAATTTAAAGTTAATATTACATACAACTTTCTTATAAATGAGTGACTCTAAATAATTCAAATGTTTAATCTAAAAAGTTTCATTTATGCTTGGCATAGATGACAAACAAATAATCTTATTAAACTTAATTAAACACTACAAATCAACTCTCTCAAATGAAAGTATTCAGATAGATTTTTTTTGGCTATACAGTTACCAAAGAAGATAAATGATCAGTTAATAGTATTACTAATTGAATATTTAGAACTAAGAGTAGCAATTTTAAATGTAAAAGTAACTGATATAATTTTCGAAAATAAAATTAGTATTTCGCAAGAGTTTCAAAATAAAATAATATGGAATGGAACTCAGCAACAGCTTTGTGAGTTGTTTTTGAAATTGAAGGAGAATAATTGGATTGAGAATTTTGATAAAGGTAATTTGAAACTATTTGTGAGTTACTTATGTAATTTATTAAAACGTTAAAAAAAGGGCCTATTTGCTTCAAATACTGTCTTATCATTTCCTCCCAAAATCAGCAGGATTTTCCCCCCAAATAGCAGTTTCCCACTTTAATATTGGAGTTTCCACTTTATTATTAATCAGCCAGTTTTCAGCTCTTTCAATAATTTGCAATATGTGTAAATTTGCGCCACTTATCTCTATCTTTGTTTTGGCCTTTTTATTCCTTATCCATTCAATAGCTGTTTTACTATCTGAATAAATACCTTTTATCTTGGGATCATTTTTACATATTGTTAACGCATGCACAATTGCCAAGAATTCAGCAATATTATTAGTTCCACTAATAAAAGGACCTGCTTTAAATATTTTTTTTAATTCAGGAAAAGACACTCCTTGATATTCCATTACACCAGTTTTTCCACTACAAGAGCCATCAACACAAATAGTATCCTTAAGAGGCTTTTCATCCTCTCGTAAATCAGCGATCGATATTATATCATCCTTAGTTCCAATATAATTTTTGCTATTTGAGTTTAAAGCTTCTAAAGCTTCGTTGTATGTGGAAAATGATTTGTATGTAGCATTCTCAAATCCAGATATTTGTAGTTTACATTCATCCCAAGAAGAATAAATTCCTGGACGTCTACCAATCCAAACAGTATAAAATTTATTTTTAGTTTTCATGATAGTATTTTAGTAAGCTTTTTGTGATCGATTTCTACACCCATATCTTCTAGACGATCACAAAGTTTACCAAAAATCTCTTTAATATGGTTTTCGTATTGTAAGTAAATAATACCATCTAAATCACTAGGCCTTTCAACATTTCCTTTTACAAGAATTATTGTATGTTTTCTCCCCAGTTTTGACAAAAGCATTCCCATCTCTAAAATTACATTCTGTCTAGCCCTTCCCAAAACTTTTTCCGGTCCATCCTTAACAGAATAGCCCATATCGTCGGGTGTTAAAAGAACTATTCCAACTGTCGCCTCTCCATCTCTACTAAGGTGATATTCCAATGCTTCTATAATTGTTTGACCCTTACCACTCGTTTTCCCAAGAATAAAGGGATCGTCTATACCTATTTTAGATAGTAAAAATTCAAGTTGTTCTCTACTCTGTATATCATGACCGTATACAACAAAAATATTTGAGTGTTTTTCTTCCGCCTTTTTTTCTGAAGTAAAAATCCAATTTTCTGCATATTTAACAACATTGAAAATTTTATTCTTAGAAGGTTCTTTGCCCTGACAAAGAAGTGTCCCATTGTCATACCAAATTAAAACTCCTCCTTCTTTTGTTCTGAATTTATTTTGACCAGCTCCCTCTTGCCAATCACCTTCAATCCCATTATCATTTAGCTTACTTGTTAAATCCTCTATTTTACCGTAGAATTTCATGTATCAATTTTTTTTAGTTCTATATTTTAAATCAAAGAAAATAAAATGCTTGCATCTGCTCGATTAACAACACTTCGAGTACTTATTATGGCAGTAGTAGTTTTCTGATGTCTAACATGACTAAAATGGTTAATTGCACTATTTGCCCAAGCCATTTTGGAATTGGTATTGATCGCACAAATTAAAATATCAACTCCTAATGCACTATATTTATATATTGCGGTTCTAAGTGTTGATGAAAAATCACCCATTGTGTATACTGCTATTTTTTCTCCGTTCAAATCACCAATACTTTCGAAATCATTTGCATCACCTCCTAGTGGTGTTCTAGGAGACATTACCGCTCCTTCTGAAATGATATCATAGTATAAAAGGTTTAAAGTGGAAGTTTTGCCGACATCACCGCTTCCTTCTAAAATTATAATCCTCATAGATCTAAAAAACCTTGTTCTGAATCATCATCGTCAAATCTGTCACTATTACCAGAAATGATATTTTTTGCCTGCATATGCATGACAAACGATGGTCCATCTTCTGTGAGATGGCTACCATCATCACGAGTTAAGCCATCGTGTACAGCTGTATAAAGTGGGCCACCATATATTTCAAGAAAATATAAAAGTGCTGCTGAACCCAAACCAGTATTCTTATACTCATTGGTATACATTCTCATAATCTTGTACCCATTTCCATAATCTAATTCCTGAAACTCAAATTCCCCAACCTGTACTCCATTCATATCTTGAATCAATAATTCGTCTTCAGTTTCCAGTATCAGTTTGAAAAGTATACCGTTACTATTACGATAAATCCGATAATTGTCTTGTTCTCTTACAAATTCTGCTGTTGCCATAATCTTATCTTTTATTGTTGATGCTCATATTTTTATGTATTAACGATCGTATTTCTAAAATGAAATCAGTTGATTAAACCTATCATACAAAAATAGAATCGTTTAGAAAATTGATTGTTAACATATTTAAAGCTTAGTAAAGAAGTTGTGTATCAATTCCGTAAGCTTAATTATCTTAAAACAATGTGGCTTTAAATCGAATACCTAATTTCTACAAAAGAGTTTGATTTTTTAGCTTCTCGAATGGAGCTATTATGAGAATGATTCATGATATTTAGTTATTAGTTGTCTGATGCTGAAGCTATTTCAACATATTATATTTCAAATATAATAAAAAATTGTAATCATTTACAATAATTCTTAATTTTAAAAATGTATCAAATTTTTTCAATTTTCTTTTGATCGTAGCAACAATTTTTCAAAAAACATTTCCTTCGAAAATCATGAACTTTTTTTTGAAATAGGGTTGCACCAATTCCGCAAAAATGCGTTTCCGACCGCAGGAAGGAAATGCATTTTTGCCTCGAAATTTCCCCATAATCCAGCAAACTCATAACCTGCAAAGTATAAAACTCTACAGGTTCACAAACACCATTAAAACAGCTAAAACTACGCTCTTACTTCAGCTCACATAATCTTCATCAATCATCATTTACATGGCTTCTTAAATGAAAAATCAATCCTTCCTAACTTCTTATCAAAGCTGATATATCCCTGATATATCTTCCCTTTCTTACTCAAAAGACCTTTTATATACGCCGTCTCCCCTGCTCTCAGTTTCTCAATCTGCCATCTTCTAAGCGTAACACCTCTGAAAGTTGCAGGAATACACCACTCAAAACCACCTTCTTTCACTTTACGGTTAAAGAAAAATTCCAGCCATTGCTTTTCAGCGTTAAACTGAATCGTTGCATTAAAAAGCCGGTTACGTCTCGAAACCATATTTTCGACAAACACAGATTTCCCAGACCGAAGAATCTCGCGCTGCTCTGCACTTAAATCCACACCGCAGATCACATCCGGAATTCTCACAAATTCCATTCTCAAAGAAAACAATTCATTTGTCAGCTTATCCAGGCTCACCAGCGACGGAATCATCTCACCCGTCAGGGGATCCAAAAGATCCACTACCCTGCCCATATTTCCTGAATTCAAGAGATTCATTCTATCCTCATTTGAAAACCGATGCCCCATAAACTTCTTCCTGAAATCTACCCTTTTCTGCACCCGATGCACATGAAGCACCACCTCCCCATTGTCATCCAGCCTCAACTGTAGTCTTGCATCGACATATTCACCTCCTTCACTTTCACCATTCCGCACCGGAACCAGCATCGGCGTTTTAAATCCTCTCAATAGCGGCTCCAGCGCACCCAGCTCCTTTAAAATATCCATACTCAGACCCATTTTAGCCATCGCATCCCAATTCACATCTTCAACCTGAAAGCGATAATTTGCATTGTGTTTTAAAAGAGTTAATTTCTTATCAGTAGTATTCTTCCCTGCAATCCCATCACTTTGAAAAGTCTTATTATTTCTGAAAGACTCTACCGCATCAATGGAAACCTCATACTGCCTCAGATCTTCTTTCTCCGCGGCTGACGAACACGCCAAATAGGACTGCAACCCTGCAGCCGCTTCATAAGCTTCAAATTCCCGCACCTTAAAAAATGAGTAGTCTTCAGGATCTTTAAGCCGACGGTAAAAATCAGCATAGAAATCCGCAAATGAATGTTGCGATGCATCAATTCGCATCACCGCATCCGAATCCTTATTTTCAGGCATTATATCCGTGACCTCCCCGTTTGCACTGATTGACTGTACCACACCAACGGTATTATTTTGGTGACGAAGTACCAGTAAGGTACTGACCTCTGAAACTGCTGTTTGATTTCCTGTATTGTTCATGATTTTGATTTTTAATATTTAATTATTGTTTTGTTTTTATATGGTTTCCGAAAAGGGCCAACGCCTGTAAAAAGGATTGCTGCTGTTATCCGATATTCCGCTTTCGATCAGGGCAACTCCTTACAGTCCGACTTCTGCTTTTAAAGAATAACAGTTGAGCATGACATCTGAATAAAAACTAATCAGGTTCTCACTACGCCGACGTCCGACAGCAGCTTTCCGATAAAAGATCTATTATTGTCTAAAGGTTTACCAGGCCAAACAACTTATTGCTTTCTAGCTTATTGGTGCCTGGTGATCTCTGCTACTAATAATCTTGATACAGTTAACATCTGCTTTTATGTAAACAGTTAAACAATGGCAATAAGTCATTAACTTTGTTTCATAGTGGAACTTAAAACAGTAGTCACCTACCAATAACACCAGACAAAAAGACCGATCTCATAAGTGCAAGAGCCACCGAATGCATCACATCAATCCCTCATCCGCAAACGAGAAATACGAATCCGACGTGAGGATTACATGATCCAGCAGGGAAATATTGAGAATCCCGGCGGCCTCCTTAATCTGGGACGTCATTTTGATATCACATGAGGATGGCTTCAAATTTCCAGAAGGATGATTATGGGCAACAATCATTGCTGTTGCATTACAAAGCAGAGCCGTCTGCATCACGATTCGTACATCCACCAGTGTGGAAGAGATCCCGCATTCGGAGATCTTCTTAATGCCCAGCACCTTATTCGCCTGGTTCAGATATAGTGCAAAGAACGATTCCCTGTAATCCATTTCATCCGCATCAAAATGCGCCCTGAAGACCTCCACTGCATCTCTTGATGACGATATCGACCTTTCACAATTCCCCTTTCTTGAATAGCTCAGCTTAATTTCGTTGACAATATTGAATTTCATCTGAATTGCTCCGTGTGCGGCGGAGACCTGTTTTTCCCGCACCTGCTGTTAAAAAACCTGTAGATTGCAGCTTAAAGGAAATCTTGACCTTTCTTTTTTACCTGATCGTATCATTCATTTTACGAATGGGTATTTTATATTTTACAGATGGCATCATCCATTTTACAAATCCAATCGTCTGATCAAATTTGTATAATAATATCTGATGATGAATAATCTATCATTATCTCAGATATACGCACTGATACCAAGGGTAATCATAAGGATCAAAATTTCAATGAACTGCATTTGCATCTTGTGAGGTTTCTGACTTTTCTATGCGGATCAACACATTCAGGAAGTCCCGATGAAAACCGGAATCAATTCCAAAAAAAACAATAAGAAGTAAATATTAATGCAGGCCTGAAATCTTTTTGCGGAGGCTCCGGGATCTCTGATCACGGATACCCAAAAAGATTTTTTTCAGCAGGGACAACGGAATAGATTTGCTACAGAAAATCGGGAAGCCTCACGGGCAAGTAGACTATTGAGGAAATTATAATTGATGAGATGAAGAATCTGCGAGATATTGCTGAGGTAAATATCGTTCCCATGTCAAGATGATCGTGTTCGGAAGACGAGGATTGTAATCTCAAACCTAAAAAGATAAGTGTTAAGTACTATTGCAGTTATATAAATGTACATTTTTATTATCAAATCTTTGCTCTTCAGTATTTTTTTACTACTCTATACTTCTTCACTTTCCCAAACTTTTAAAAATGACAGCATCAGGTCCTTTGTGAATACTTCCCTTGACCTGATCAGATCAAATGCTATCGATACTTCCAACATGAAAGTGATCGAAAGTACATTATATGATCAAGCCAAAGACCTCGATTCAGTGTCTGAGCTGGCTCCTTTATACATCAAGGTATTCGAACTGCTCAACGACCATCACGGCGGTTTTTAAATACAAGGCAAAACCTACGGATGGAGCAAGCCCGCAGGTTCTGCCAATGCATATCTCAAGGGAAAGATAAAAACGGAGAAGGCTGTGGTTAGCCGGGTAATTGATAAAACAATTGTCGACATCAGGATACCGGGCAACGATGATTTTGCCTTTAAGAAAGCCGACAGTATTGCCAATGATATTAAAACCATATCAACAAAGTCAACTCAGGAAAGATCAAAGCCTGGATCATCGATCTAAGAGTCAACACCGGCGGCAATATGTATCCGATCCTACTCGGACTGAAAGAATTTATAGGCAGTGAAAATAATGTTTTCGGAGGCTTCAGGAATTCAAAAGGTGAATCTTCCGGAAAGTGGGAGATCAAAGACGGAAAAATGCTTATTGACGGCATCGCACTGGTCAGAAAGACGCCATTAAAAAGCCCTGTAAAAAAAGACATTCCGATTATTATTTTAACCAGTTGCTACACAGCCAGTGCCGGTGAAATGACGGCCGTAGTCCTGATCGGAAGAAATAATACGTATGTTATAGGAGAACCGACGGCTGACTATACGACCGCTGTCCAGGGTTTCAGGATCAATAAGGATGCGGGGCTGAATCTGTCGACCGATTATGTTGTCGACCAATTTACACAAGCCATATCCTGCCTGATGTTGAAGTTACACAAGGTGACAGCTTCGAAAATTTCAAGAAGGACAAAAAAGTCAGGAAAGCACTTACACTGTTGAAAAAAATCAGCAACGGAAGCAAAAGCCCACAAAATCAATAAGCTATTTAATAATTCACGGTCGAAGTAATCACTGCATTTCCCGAAACCGCATCGGTGTCATCTGCATATTCTTTCTGAAAAAATTATTAAAATGCGTAGCCTCTTTGAACCCCAGTGAATCAGCAATTTCGGCAACATTCCATTCGGTATGTCTCAGTAAAATCTTTGCCTCCTGTAATAAACGTTCCGCAATGATCTGCGAAGTCGTTTTTTCAGTAATTTCTTTAACGGCGCGATTGAGATGATTGACATGGACAGAGAGCTGACCCGCGAATTCAGAAGGTGAACGAAAGTTGATTTTCTGTCTCACATCTTCAATCGGAAACTGACGCTCCAACAGTTCCAGGAATAGATGGGTGATCCTCTGAGAAGCATTGGCCTGCAGTTTTTTAGCTTTTGAAGCCGGTTTCATCTTCAGAGTATAATGTAGCAGATCAAATACCAGGTTTCTCAACAGATCATATTTATGGGCATAATCTGAGACCAATTCAGCCTGCATTTTCCTGTAAACCTGCTTTACATCTGCCAGCTGCTCATCGGTCAGTTCAAAGACCGGTATCACTTCGGGTTTAAAAACTTCATAGTCGTTCAGGTTTCCAAAATGATGGAAAAAAGCCGGGGTAAACACGCAAAAGAATCCCGCCTTATGATCATCAAGCCATTCGAACTTGTAAGGAATCTGCGGATTGGTAAAAAAGAGCGCCTGCTTTTGGATATCAATGACCTTGTCAGCATAATGGATCCGGTTTCGGCCGACGATCAAGGTGATCTTAAAATAATCTTTACGACTGTAAACCACCGGCTTAGCATTGTTACCGATGTATTCATCGATGGCAAAGACATTAAAGTGCCCCACCCCATTACGGATATTTTCAGGAACCCGATCAAATTTCGATTGGTAAAATTCTTCCAGTGACTGCATTTTTTCCATTCAATGAATATACGAAAATCAAACAAAAAAACGCTGCTATATTCGCTGGCAGCGTTATTAATTTAGATGATCATTAAAAATCAGTAGAAGACGAGATGTCCTTATTGCGTTCCAGCTCCTCTGATAACAGCTTTATCTTGTCCTTTGCACGATGGTAGGCATCGCTTCCCAAATACAGGCGTACGGGCGGATTGGGATTCTGTACAAGATTGATTAAAACTTGGGCCAGCTTGTCGGGATCTCCAGCCTGCGCACCGTTCATTGCAGCGTATTTTCCGTGTGAAGCTCTGATCGCATGATAGCCGTCAATTTTATTTTCAGCAAATACAAGGGAGCTTTCTTCCAGGAATTCTGTCCGGAAAGCACCCGGTGCCACCACCGTTACTTTAACACCGAACTCTTTCACATCTTCTGCCATGACTTCGGACAGTCCCGTTACCGCATATTTTGTTGCGGCGTACATGGCCCATCCGATTCCCGGGGCAAATCCTGCAATTGATGAAATATTAATGATGTTTCCCGATTTTTGTTCTCTAAAATATGGCATGACCGACTGCATGGTCTTAATGACAGCCATCACGTTAATGTCAAAACTGTCTCTGATCTCTTCTTGGTTTAACTCTTCCACTGCCCCACCGATGCCATAGCCTGCATTATTGACCAAAACGTCTATTCTCCCGAAGTGGCCAAGAGCCTTTTCAAATGCTTTGCTGATAGATTCGCCGCTTGTCAGATCTACTTCCAGCGGCAAGAACTGCTGCCTATCAAAATCTCCGAGAGCCTCCGCTAAGCTCCGGGACTTTCTGCTTGTTGCAGCAACCTTATAACCGTCTTCGAGTAGTTTTTTGACTAATGAAAGCCCCATTCCTCTGGATGCTCCCGTTACGAACCATACTTTTTCTGTTTCCATATCTTGATTTTATTATGATACAAAATTAGATTGACTACCGACATCTGTTGTAATTAAATCGAAACAATTGATTACGAAAATCAAATAATTGAGAAAAATTTTACTTTAATTAATTATTGAATACCAAAGGTACAATTCGTTCTACGGTTTTTAAGCGCTTTGGAGGTCATCAAACCAGCATTGTTGATTACAAGATCTATAGTTGGCCTTTCGTCATCATTCTTTGTGTGAAGTCGCTAATGGAGGATGCATCAGCAAGGTTAATCCTTTCAAAACTTATTTTTGCCATTGGATTAATTTGACTAATTTTTGCGATTGAAGCTGTGCATTTCCCAGTATCGCGACCCATCATTATCACATTCCATCCCTTAGCTGGTAGTGCCAAGTGCGTCTTCGTAACCTTTTCCTGCTGTACTGCCTGTAATTACTGCTATACTATCTTTTCTTTGAGGAATATCTGCCGTTGCCAAATTTTCATTTTATCTGTTTTAGTTGACACGAAATTGCGATAACTCTTTACAACAGATTTATTCTACACCGGTTTTGATGCTGGAGGTCATCGGGTCTCCTTTTTGGACAAAGCAGAGGACAGTTTGATAGGAACATTTTCATTAATTCCGCAAGTAGTAGATGCGGTAAAAATTCCGGTTATTGCAGCTGGAGGTATTGCCGATGCCCGCGGAGTAAAGGCCGCAATAGCTTTAGGTGCTGATGCGGTACAGATGGGGACCGCTTTTTTGGCCACCCAACAGTCTGGGGCGAGCAATGCGCACCGCGAAAAATTATTCTCAAAAGAAGCCTGATATACCATATTAACCCGAGTTTTTACGGGAAGGTTATCAAGAGGCATCAAAAACCGACTGACAGAGGAGTTGAAAGCATATCAAGACAGGTTAGCTCCTTATCCTCTGCAGGGCAAGATTGTTGGCAAACTTGGTGCCTATCCTGCAAATGCCGAGTCAAATCCCGAACTCAAAGCTTTTTGGGCGGGTCAGGCGGCACCTGTACTTCAATATCAGGATGCTAAAGAACTAATTGCAGCCATTATTACTAAAATGGAGAGCTGACATATATATTTGTAACCACGTTCCCACAAAAATGCTAAGAGAATTTACAGAATAAAAGGAAGGTATTATGCTTCCTTTTATTCATATTGATGAGAACATTCTTACGGCTAAACTTTACAGATGGAACGTTAAGAAGCTTTCAAGCTGAATTTACAGCTTTTATATTTAGAGATATTTGTTCCTGCACACATTTAAATAAAACGGCTGAAATGCGCAGGATTTTAAATTTCAGCTGAAATTGCTGATAGCTTTTACTCTTAATCTTGGCTATTCATGTTGTCTTTATCATTACTGCATTTAGCAGCATGCGTAGCATTTCGCCCTGAAAACTATTCTTTCTCAGCATTCGCCCAGAAAGCTTTTCCAAATTGTCATTTCTACGACCTCATCCTCATTCAGTCACTAAACATTGGACGTCTAATGCCATCAAAATAAAGCCTGCGCTACTATCTTCCGCATCATGATCAACAATACCGTAAAACTCACGATTAAATTGCCCGGCCGTAAGACCTTCAGTTGTACTGAATATAAAATGCTGGTTAGAAACCAGAGGAAGAATGCTTTGAGCAGGTATCTCTTAAACAATTTACTCGATCCGACTTGCTGATTATACCGATGCCCGTGAAATGAGAATGGCCAGAAAATGCCGGAAACTTTCGGTATATTGCAGATCTGAGATCTTAAGATAACCATACCGAAGAAGTTTTATTACCATTACGGTCTATATTTGATCCTTATAAAGCTCAGCTACCTTCTGCGTAATGTTTATTGTCTGTATGGCATCATCTGCACAAATAACTACATAACTTTGCTTTTCGGCTGTATCAATCGCAAAATGAATGGCAGACCGTGTGTCGGCAATGACTTTATGTTGTAAATCAGGCTTTATATTTTGAATTCCCTGCGCCAGCAGGTGAACGATCGATTCTTCACTTCTGCCTCTTGTATCACGATCGAACCTAATGATAATATCATCAAACATCGAAGCGGAAATCTCTCCGAATTCAATAATGTCGTGATCCCGGCGATTGCCTGGTACCGTAATAATTCCTGTTTTTTTCTCCACAATATGATTAAGATATCCTGAAAGTGCACGAAGTCCGTGTGGTTTGTGAGCATAATCTACTATAACCGTCAAACTATTGATCTGGAATTCGTTGATCCGCCCGGGAGTCTGTTCCGCATTAGGAATAAAACACCTCAAGGCGTCTGCGATGTCAGTACGCTGAATACCCGGAAAATAAGCTGCCAAAACCGCGGGCAGTACGTTCTCAACCATGAATTTTGCCTTACCTTCCCGGGTAATAGGCAATGATTTCTTGTATAAACAATTCATAATGATATAAAGAGACAGTTATCAACTTAATTGTTATATTGACTTTTGCACGAACTATAAATACAATTCATTCAATCTCTATTAAAAATAACCATCCCTGAACTTCCGGCAACACTTTTCGAACGTCCGGCATTCTATTCCATCAAATAAAACATCTATCTTTACTGTTGGTTTATTTGAGCTGACAGGCCTAAAAAAATAAAGAATAATACTTAAAGATAAAATGGCAATGAATATAGGATGGATCGGTTTAGGAACGATGGGAAGACCAATGGTCAGAAGACTATTAGAGCAAAACCATCATGTTACGGTTTATAACCGCACAATTGAGAGATCAACTGAGCTGGTAGATTTAGGCGCAACAGCAGTAAGAACTCCCTTAGAGCTCATATCTGAAAGCGACTGTATTTTCATTATGGTTTCTGATGATCAAGCTGTACAGGATATTTTTTCAGGCCCGGATGGATTGCCTGAAGGAGAACTTTCAGGCAAAGTATTCGTCAATATGAGCACGGTATCGCCTGGTATCAACAGATCCCTGGCGGAAATTGTAACTGAAAAGGGAGCTACATTAATCGATGCTCCGGTATCGGGAAGTGTTATGCAGGCCGAACAGGGACAGCTGGTCATTCTGGGCGGAGGAGACAAGAAAGTGTTTGACGAGATAGGCCCTGTTTTTGATATTCTGGGAAAAATGTCAATATACGTCGGACCGTCAGGATCCGGAAATGAATTGAAACTCATCATCAACAGCCTTTTGGCCATTTTTACACAGGGATTCGCAGAAGCGGTATTGGTAACAGAGTCCAAAGGTATCGGACTTGATAAGTTTTTGACTTTGCTTAATAACAGCGCCCTTTCCAATATCTTTTTAAAAGCCAAGGGCGATATCCTCACCAGCGGAAATTATAATGCAGCCTTTGCACTCAAGCATCTTGCCAAAGACCTTGATCTTGCAAAACAGGAGAATATTCTTAAGGATATGGGAAACCTCGCATTACAGGAATTTCAATCAGCAGCCGTTCATTATGGTGATCAGGATGTGATTGCAGTCAAGAAGTCTTTGGATGAACACACCCCATCATGACAAATTTGTAATTCAGAAAGATCAGTTTAATTAGAAATATAACTCTCTCTTGTTATGGAAGAACTCGTATTACCACAGGGCTTAAGTTCTCAGAGAAATGCTGAAAGGAAGGTGTTTGCATGCTCTTATGAATCTAAGAAACCGAGCATCAAATCCCGTATCATTCTGGACTGGCATCTGCTCAGTTTCCTGTTGGAAGGTGAAAAGGTGGTCAGCTATGCATCCGGAACACAAGGCATTGACAATACTTCATTCTTCTTCCTGCCTTACGGAAATTGCCTGATGAGTGAGAAACTGGCCCAAGACGGGCAGTATAAAAGTGTCCTGCTGTTTGTAAACAAAGAAGTCTTCAAAGACTTCTTTAACAGTTATCCGGCATCAAAAAATTCTAATGTGAAGAGTTATCATCAGATTGAAGTAGAACCAAGATCAATTAAGAAAGATGATTATATTGACAACTTTATTTCCAGCCTGCAGATTGCTCTTAGTAATCAAAATTTAAATACTGACCATGTTCTGCGTCTTAAGTTTGAGGAGCTTATGATGTACCTGTTACAGCAGGACAAATCCTTGCTCCCCTACTTCAAATCATTGTGCGAAGAATGGGATGAAGATGCATTGATCAGAAAGATCGTTAGTATCCATATGGACAGTGGCGTGACCGTGGAAGAACTGGCTTTTTTATGTAACATGAGCATCTCCACATTCAAAAGAAAGTTCACCAAGATCTTCAATGATGCTCCCAAACAGTGGTTTTTCAAGGCCCGAATGCAGAAGGCTGCTGAACTTCTGAAACAGCACGGATTAAAAGCCAGTGAGATCTACGAAGATCTGGGCTACGAAAACCTTTCAAGCTTTGTACAGGCATTTAAAAAAGTATATGGCGTTACCCCTAAGCAATACCAACTCTCAGAATGAGCTTCCAGCAACACTTTTTGAATCGTTAGCTCAATAAAATCACGAATTTATGCCTGTAACTTTGTTAAGTGTTAATAACAAGACATTTAACAAATTAAAACAGATCAAAAATGAGAACAACATTCTTAACATTCGTGATGGCTGTTATCGCCACAACAGCCACATTCGCCCAAACATTTACCCTTAAAAGCAGAGAACTGGGTGGACAGTTTACCAACAAACACTATCTGAACGGGATGGGCTATACCGGAGAGAATAAATCTCCGGAACTGTATTGGGAAAATACTCCTGAAGGAACAAAAAGCTTCGCCGTGACCATGTATGACCTCGATGCGCCTACAGGAAGTGGTTTCTGGCACTGGGTGGTCTTCAACATTCCTGCAAATGTTACCGAACTGAAGTCTGACGCCGGAAATATTTCTTCCAAACTAATGCCTGCACAGGCCATCCAGAGCAATACGGATGTGGGAATGCCCGGCTATGCCGGAGCAGCGCCTAATAACGGTCCCGCCCACCGGTACCTGATTACCGTTTATGCATTAAACAAAACATTGGATCTGGATAAAACCGCTACACCGGCCAATGTTGGATTCAACATGTTCTTTTCTACCATTGAGAAAGCATCCATCATCGTTTACAGACAAAAAAAATAAGTTATGCTAATGCGCAACAACTTGCTTTTAATCCATTTAAAAATTTAAGAAATGACAAAAAAATATTTTACAGCATTAGCCAATTACAACAATTGGACTGATGCAATAATCATGGAATGGTTAAATCAGATCGGTGAAGAGCAATGGGTGAAGCCTATTTCAAGTAGCTTTAGCAGTGTCAGAGAAACAGCTATTCATATGGTCAGCGCAAAAAAAATATGGATTGACTTTTGGAACAGACATTCTGATCCGGTGTATTTGTCTCAAACGTTTCAAGGCACCAGGGAGGATCTGATAAAAGTTTGGGAAAGATCATCGGTCGACTTACAAATGGTTATTGAAAACTATCCGGAAGAAGAATATATGGATCCTATAACATTTATATATCCCAACGGAAAACAGGGCCAGATGATATTTTGGGAAACATTTCTGCACTTTATCAACCATGCCACCTATCATCGTGGACAATTGGTGACACTTTTAAGACAAACGGGTTTTACCAACTTTTCAAATACTGATCTGGCAACTTATTTCATCAACACAGGTCTATAATCTTCAGCTTGATTACACGCCAGTGCCAACAAATGCATAGTAATCATTTTGGTTAGAATAATCATTGCTCTGAATGGTTGATTATGATATTTATGCTTTTGGAATGAAGCGATTATCCATCCGCAGATATCTTGATGTAGCGTTCCATAAAACACTCAAACATATCAAAAATCGTGGTTAGCGCCTGATAAATTATCGCTTGAAATGATTTTGAGACTACCTATTTTCCCATTGTCACTGACCGATATAAGATGATATAGTATTTAATCAGAAGATCTGTGAAACTTTCTGAACGCTAAAGGGCTTAGGCCAGACATCTTTTTAAAAAGATTATTAAAATGGGCCGGCTCCCTGAAATTAAGTTGGTAAGCGATCGTTGACATATTATTACTGGTATATCTCAGTACATATTTAGCTTCTTGATTCTCCTTTGTGAAATTATACTTTTAGGAGTCTTTCCGGTCATCCTCTCGATCGTTTGTGTAAGGTGCTTCGGACTTATATGAAGTAGCTGAGCATACTGCTCTACAGATGTTTTTGTCAAAAAGTACTGATTGACAAGATACTGAAATTTAGAAGCCATTACAATTCCTATCGTATCAGAAGATCCACCCGAGCCAGTATCTTCAAATATTCGCTTAACTTGCAGAAGTATTGCCTGAAAAGTGGCACGTATGATATCATGATAATATGGGCTGGCGTTTACCTGTTCATGTAAAATTTGGTGATAGTAAATTCCGATTTGCTCAAACTGTTTTTCACTAATCGGAAAAATTTTTGTAATTACTTATATTAAAGAACAGGTAATCTTCCAGAAGGTTCGTTTCGGTTTTATAAGTTGAAAATTCAGCCGTGAAAAAAGTACAAAACCCCTTCCAGTTACCTTTCTTCCTGAAACTGGAAATTTGTCGCGGTCCAATACAGATTATGTAACATTTCAGATCATTATTTTCGTCTTCATTTATATTGATCATGAAATTTTCAGATCCAAAACTTAGCGCCAAGGTAAAGAAGTCAGATCTGTAGGCAGGCAATTGATCTGCATTTATATGCAATTCTTCCATTCTAAAGCAATGAAAAGACTTGTTCGTTGACCGTAGGTTAGAAGCAGTAGCTTCATGCAACTCGTTGATATCTACAAAGTGGGATCCCTTTCATGTTAGGATATGGACATTGATAATCTTTCACTACATTCTATTCATTCAATTTAAACGGCATGATGTCACAAAATTAAGGTCTGGTACTAAAAACAAGCAGCCACTCGTAAGGCCTCTACCTGTAAACTGTATTCATTAGCTGTCAGGGAAAGGATAGACAGGCAATATACTTCTTTATATAAAAGGAAATCCTGTTTAACGAGTAAACAGGATTAAAACACAAATGATGAAAAAAATGTCTCTATTTGAGACTTTATAAAGTTAATATTTTTTTTAATATATCATAAAAAAATTCTTCTTTATAAATGTATATGGTGTAAATGACACACCGATAAATGATTATAGCTCAAAACCGTCTTTGTTCCTTCGGTCGATTTCCATCTGTGTTGAAGGAAGCAGCTTATCCAGCATTTGTATTGCATGGTTTTGCACCTCTTCTACAAAAGGTCTCAGTTCTTTATTATACTCGGCAAAGGCCTTTTCAAAATTACCCTCATGTCTTTCGAAAACATCCGCAAGCGCAGCGGCACCAATAATGGCCAGAGAGCCCCCCATTCCTGCTGCCGGAGAAGCGCAATACCCGGCATCCCCCACTAAGGCAACCCTTCCCTTGGTCCAAGCCGGCATCCTGATCTGACAGAATTGATCAAAGTAAAAAGATTCTGAAGATACCAATTCTTCTTTTAGTTCAGAGGCGCCAGCTCATACCCTCCAGGTATGTGGACACGATCGTTTTCATCTGTTCCTGATTTCTGAAATCATAAAAAATCTCATGCTCGGGACGAAAAGTAAAGATGATATCGGTCTTGTTATTATACGCATACAACGCAAGTCCTCTGTTGGGTTCAGCATATAACTGGTATGTACCACGCTCAACTAATAACCGGTGTGCTATAGCAATACAAAAATACGGTCCCAGACTACGGACATATTCAGTTTCTTCTCCAAACCAGATTCTTCGAACCGCAGAATGAATTCCATCACAGCCGAAAACAAGCTCGAAATCGTAAACGGCCCCTCCCGTAATAGTCACCTGGATACCATTTGGCGTTTCTTCCAAAACTGTTATCGTACTGTTAAATATAAAATATACCTCGTCTTTTACAAGATCAAACAGCATATTGAGCAACAGATCTCTTTCGATTTCAAATTCATGGTTAGATTTTTCTAATACAACGGTATGCTCGCTGACGTCAGAGGCATTTTTGAACTCCCATTTTTCCGGTCCTATTCTATGGGCTTTTACCTTCTCGTACAGTCCCATTTCCTTAATGATGTTCATAGTCTGATCTTTTATATCAACCGGAGTACCTCCCATTTTAAGATGGCTTCCGATTTCGATGACCGTAACATGATATCCCATTTTGCTCATCCGATAAGCCATAGTGAGTCCAGCGAAGCTTGCACCGCAAACCAGCACATTTTTATTTTGTTCCATAAGTAAGCATTTAAATACCATGCAAAATTCTCAAACAAAATATATAAAAGCAATGAGCAAACGAAGGAAGTATTGTACTAATCGCGGTTTTTTCTCCGGAAAGACAGGGCAGACATTCCTGTGGCTTTCTTAAATATTTTCGAAAAATAGGTATGATCATTATAACCCAGTTCAAATGATATTTCTTTCACGGACTTATCCGTATGATAGAGATACCTTTTTGCTTCCAATATGATACGGTCCTGAATATGTTGGGAAACCGAAAAACCAGTAACCTGCTTCGTACATTCATTCAGATAGGCGACAGAAATATGTAACTTTTCAGCATACTCAGCGGGACGTTTCATATTACAGTAACTCTTTTCTAACAATGATTTAAATTTTTTAGTAATGTTTTCAGATCTTGAAAGAAAGAATTCCATTTTGTATTGATCAAAAAACTGCGATATCATAAATGCCACCAAGGTATTACAGCTGTCCCTTAATAAGGAATAATGAAGTGTACTGGTTTTTTTAGTAGAAAAGTTAAGGCAAAGATCAAAAATATCGGATAGAACAGCATAGGTCGCAGTATTGAGCTGTAAAGGTACAGCGGGTGTAATTTCTTCAAGAAGTTCAATATAATTAGCGTTCATACTCTCGGCTTTTACGGATAAAGAGCAGATTGTAATATTTTCGAAATGGATAATGCGATGAACCTGGGCGGGATGAATATAAACTATTGTGGGCGCAGTGATACTATACTCATTGAAATCAATCTCCAGACGCACCGCCCCTTGTTCAAGGATATGAAAAGTATATCCTTCATCACGATGGGAATACGGAAAATCATTTTTTTTTAACCTTATTCTGTCAACAGATATACCGTCAGAATTTTCGCCTTGTATTACGTTACGGCGGATAAAATCGTTCTTTTTTTGCATGCGTTAATTTTGATAACCTTTGCCCATAAAAGTAAGCAAAATGAAATGTGTTACCAGAATATCTGGAGTTTTTTATTCACAGCCTGATAGTCTTTGCCTAATGCTCCTATCCTGATGCATTACAAAGTACTACTATTGACGGAATACTCTTGAATCCTCGAAATCTTACTCTCAGCGGGCGTGTTCAAGGTCATGAACAGGTACATCAAATCGACAATAATCTTACGCATGCCATGATGGATAATTCCGGCAGCAATATGCAGCAAATCAAAGATACCTTTGAAGGACAAAAAAGGGAACTCACTCTTGGCAATGACATTTTTTAAAGAAGACAGCGTGCTTCTCAACGATGATGATAACAAGCCTCAAATTAAGAATAATAGTCTTAGAGAGCTCAATCATGCGATTTCAAAGTTAAACAGGAAGCTTTCTGAAAGTGACATCAGCTTTGGCAATTTGCTTGCTCAGGCTCCTGTCGCCATGATGCTGATCAAAGGCAGTGCTTTTACCACAACGATGATTAATGATGCTATGCTCGAACTCATAGGAAAAGACAATTCCATTGTAAGAAAGAATTTATTTGAAGAGCTTCCGGAGTTTAACGGTCAGCCTTCTGCCAATATGCTTATAGAGACTTTTCATATGGGTAAAGCGCATTCTGAACACTCAAATCCCGTGAGGCTTCTGCGCAATGGCCAGCTGGAACTGCGTTACTTCAACTTTAACTATACTCTCTATGTTGAAGATGGCGTGGTAGCCGGAGTTATTGATATGGCAGTGAGGTTACTCCGCAGGTTTTAGCGGTTCAGGAACGTGAAGCAATTATAAGCGAAAAGAGTATTTTGGCAGAGACGCTGAAACAAAGCGAACAGCGGTTGCAGGGAATACTTGATACCATGGCAGAAGGCGTAGGGGTTATTGATGCATCCGGAAAATTGGTATATACCAACTCAATGGTTCAGAAAATTTTGGGTCTCAAGGAGAGGATCATCAAAACAAGAACGTATGATGCCCCGGAATGGCAAAATTTAAGAATTGACGGGACTCCGCTTCCCTTCGAAGAACATCCCATGTCCATTATGCTTGCGACCGGAAAGCCGGTTTTTGACCATGAGATCGCCGTTCAGCCACCGGAACCGGGAAGAGAGCGGATGTATATTTCCATTAATGCAGCACCTTAGTGAATGAAGACGGTGTATTAACAGGCGGAATCGGTACCTTTATGGATGTAACGGCAAGAAGACTGCCAATGCAGGATAAAGAAGATTTTATCAGTATTGCCAGTCATGAGCTCAAAACTCCCGTTACGGCACTCAAAGCTTCACTTCAATTACTGGAAAGATCTCATGATACGTTTTCGGCAGAGTGACAGAGCAGATTATTAGCTCAGGCTATTAAAAGCGTTGAAAAATTATCCGTTTTAATAACCACATTACTGGTCACCGGCCGGCTGGAACACGGACACGTCAGACTAGAAAAAAAATCATTCGCTATATCAGAGCTTTTCGATGACTGTAAAGCAAACAAATTTTACGGGCGTAAAATTTGTGCAGGTCCTTCAATTTAGACTATTCCTGTTTAAACTTCATCGTTAAGCACAGTAGTTCTATGGAGTAATCCCCAAAAATGCAATTCATCTAAAACTTTACCTAACGACAATCCATGTTCTGTGATCGAATACTCAACCCTGGGTGGAAATGTACTGAATACTTCGCGTTTCAGAAGCTTATTGGCTTCAAGGCTTTTTAGTTCTTTCGATAGCATCTTATCGGTAATTCCTCTTATTTCACGGGAAATTTCTTTAAAACGTTTCGGCTTCTCTGATAATGAAAATAATATGAGCAATTTCCATCTGCCTTCCAGAGCTTCCAGGGCATCCTGTATGGATAACATCGTTTTTGGGCAACCACCGTTTGACAGCATAGATCTGATTTTGTAATTACTATCTCGTTGGACAGCGCTATTCAACGAGATAGTAATATATTTCGGATAGTAAAGATATATAATTTTGTGTTGGCTATTTAATACAAAACTATGAACGAGCAATCTCCATCAAAAAAAATCTTAAACATCCTTACCTTCATATTTCAAGGTCTGTTATTTTTAATACTTGGCTGGGCAGGGATTATGAAACTTTTTAAACTGGAAGAGCTTCCTTTTCCCTGGATTAAAGATCATCCCAATTTGGTTCTTTTGACCGCAGCTTTTGACCTCTTGGGAAGCATTGGAATTATTCTTCCTGCTATTTTCGGGTTAAAATGTAAAGTCACCGTCTCGGCCTCCATCGGAATCATTCTTTTAATGTTATCGGCCATTGTTTTTCATATACGTCGAAATGAATCCGGCGATATTACGTTCAACATTTTTTTGATTGCTATGGCCGCATTTATCATCTGGAATAAAACAAAGCAGATAAAATCCTAGCAGATCAGCTCATTTTTCAAAATAGAACGACGGCCAGATTCCATCGTCATCTTCTTACAAAAACAAAAGCATTGATTTGAACAAATTGCCAGATCAATGCTTTTAACATACATGGAAGAAAATGATATTGTGGAGCGCAAATTTTTGCCACAGTTCCGACTAATGTTGAATATTCATTAACGGAGAAAGGCAAAAAACTACTACCGATCTTCAATGAATTATATCACTGGTGATTAGAACTGCATTACTGAACAGAAAAATATTTCAAAATAATTGCGTGCGCTACATTCCGGATCAATCAATTTCACACTCATTCTGCCACAAAAAATCCCCTGTACGCCTATCAATAAACCATTGATTATCCTGACGGACATAACGATCATTGTATATTGCTCCAATGGTAGTCCTGCTCTTCTTATCTTTTTCATTACTGATCAACGTGATCAGGCAATAACATATGCCTGTGGCCTCATCTCCACGGATGGTAAATACAGATTGGCCGTTAAAATGGTAAAGAGTATCCACATCTTTAAGAAATTCTGCGAAAGCCTTCGCCATAACGTCGCGCCCTTTTAGTTCCATGATGATTTTACCATTACTTCTGGTTTCTGATATGGCCTGTTCTGTAAAAAGCTGTACCTGATTGTTAAAATCTTTTTGATCTCCCAATATAGAGACTTTATCTATGAGTTCCCTAAGCAGTATTTTGTCTTCTGACATCGTATTTTCATTGAATGATGATTAAAATTTAAACAAGGCTTTCTTTTAACCCGGAAAGCCTTTGTTATAAATGTTTCGTTAATTATTATGATGTACGGTAAGAACAATTTTCCCCTGAATATGCCCTTTGGCCGCTCTTTCATGCGATTGACGGGCTTCCGAAAGCGGAAATGTGCTGTCGATAACGACTTTAATAATCCCCTGATCAAGCAAAGTAGCCAACTCTGAAAGCTGTTTGCCGTTGGAGCGTACCTGGGTTGCCGATACGTTAACTCCTAATTTTTCTGCTTCATCCCGATCTGTGAACCCCAGAGGGAAGATAGGAAACAATGAACCTCCGGCTTTCAATGTCTTTAAGAATCTTCCTGTTTTCGAGCCTCCGACCGCATCGATGACCAGATCGACATCTTTTACCACTTCGTCGGCGTTGGTTTTTGTATAATCAATGAATTCATCCGCGCCCAGTTTGCGTAATAATTCTTCCTGTTTTCCGGAAGCTACGGCGATGACCCTTGCGCCTTTCCATTTGGCGATCTGCAGTGCAAAATGCCCTACTCCGCCACCCGCTCCATTGATCAGCACGGTTTTACCTTCGAGGGGAACAGGAATATGTCGGTCAGGCTGTAAAGGATTCTGCTCATCATGACCTACTTCAATCATAAACTGCCACGCGGTAAGCAGTGACATCGGAGCACCGGCTGCATGAATATGATCGATACCAGCCGGTTTGAGGGCAAGTTCTGATACAGGCACGTTAACATATTGTGCATACGCCTGGCTCGGCCCATAGCTTGGAAATCGCACCATGGAATACACTTCGTCACCCACAGAGAATTCTTCCACATCGACGGCAACCGATTCAACGACTCCCGAAATATCCGTACCCAAAATGATAGGAAAAGGAACCTTAGGCTGCCACTCGGGCGGTAGCATTTTGTATCCGTCACGCAGATACCAGTCCGGTGGATTGAGGCCTATGGCATGAACTTTCACCTGTACCTCTCCTTTTTTCAATTCCGGAATAGGAGCATCCTCATATACCAATACTTCAGGACCTCCAAACTCATGCTGGCGTACAGCTTTCATTGTTTTAACTGCTTTTAAATTGCTTTTTTCGTTATCTGACTGTTGCATTTTTTTATTTCTTTTAAATGATGGTACAAAATTAATTTAATAGTATATTTGCTGCAAGTATATACTTTTTGGTAATCTATATACTAAAAAGTATGTATTATTGAAAATCAATCCATTAAGATGATAAAAAAGATGAAAAATAAAACACCTGCTCCGGAAACAGATCAGCAATGTGGCGTTGATTACGCATTCAAACGCATTGGGGGAAAATATAAGGGAAGGATATTGTGGCACCTTAATTCCAAGGAAGTATTGCGTTACGGAGAATTGAGAAGAACATTGCCTGATATCACCACCAAAATGCTGACACAGACCTTGCGGGAACTGGAGGAGGACCGGCTGATTACCCGGAAGGTATATCATGAGGTACCACCAAAAGTAGAATACGCGTTAAGTGAAACCGGGATGGAGCTGATTCCCTTTATCAAGCATCTGCATCATTGGGGCAATAAGCAACTGGAGAAGGAAGGGACCTCTTGCGAGCACTAATAAGAAATTCTATACTCTGCTAATCATGCTTAATGCTGTTGTCAAAAAAGTATTTTCCCGGCAGTTCGGAATCGATTTCGACGTGTTCGGTACAGGTATCTCAGAGTGGTTATAAGCTACCGGGAAGCACCTCTCACATTAATATCTTTTTAATGACTGAACTATGTTATCATCTATTATTATTTAACTATGAAAAGTAAACATCCACGATGATCGATGATGCCAATCCAAGACCATCAGATTTCTTTCAATTTGTACAATCGCACTGCCATTTGGACGAAGAAGCTGGCAGTGCGCTGGATTCTGTAATAAGGAGAAAAGTGTACGAAAAAGGAGATAAAATTGTCAATGAAGGAAGCGTATGTAATAAAATATTCTTTTTGGAAAAAGGTTTAGTCAAAACTCTATTTACCAAAGACAGCAGGGAATTTATTATGCGCTTCTTCTCGGAAGGGAACTTATTTTCAGTTCTTGACAGTTTTATTGACCAGAAGCCCAGTCATTATGAGATCGTAGCGCTGGAAGATTCCCAGGTCAGCTATATCCTCTATGATGATCTTCACGCATTATGTTCAAGCTATCATCAGATCGAAACTTTTTACCGTAAACTTCTTTCTATGGCCGTTATCGAAATGATGAACCGCGTGGGACGCTCGCTCGAGGAAACGGGAATTGTTGCATATAACAAATTCATACAAAACCAGGGACATCTTCTCCAGCGCATCAGTTTAGCGGACCTTGCCTCTTTTCTTGGCATCACGCAGGTATCATTAAGCAGGATCCGGGCAATGAAATAACGATTTTATCATTTGATAAATGCCGTTTCTGATCAGAGATGTAATTTGGCTGAAAATTCTTACTGCTATGATCCATTTACTGTTTTTTAACCAAAAATTCAGCCTTGCTGTAGTGCTCATTATAACCATTACTGCCCCTATAGCCGGTTATTTTTCCATCGGCTTGCCACCTGTTATTATAGTCGGCGGTTCGGCATTAATTGCTTTGATCTGCTGGCAAAAGACATACCTTAAAAATCCGGCGAACCCATCAGTCATTTTACCGCTTTTTGTTCTTACCGTCGCCGCATTGCAGATCCATATTATTGAAGAATATCAGATGGGCTTTGCGCCCGCCATGAGCCGCCTGTTCGGGATTCCATGGAGTGAGAAAAGCTTTCTCATGGTATTTGCATTGGCCGGACCCACAATATACACGCTCACCTCCTTGGGTTTATATTATAAAATTCCGATTGCAGGGTTCGTTGCGTGGTTTATTTTTATCGGACCCGGCGTGGCAGAATTTACACACTTTATCTTTCCCATGATCTCACCGGAACTTTTACCGCAAGATCCTCATTCCCTAACTGATTCAATTGCTGGATCTGTTATAGAAAACATGCCGAATTACTACTATAAAACTACGGGAACATATTACTTTCCGGGTATGTGGACTGCCGTTTTGCCGATGATCCCGGGATGTTTTGCTATTGTGAAGCTATTTACATTACAGAAGAACAATCATCAGTTCGACCAATTGAAGCAACGATTATTCACAGACGATTGCGAGTAATCTTATCTATTAAAACAGATATTGAAGTAAACATCATTGTTGAGTTTCCAATGATCACTTAATAAAGATGAGATGCTTTGCTTCAATTAAACGACTGCCTGAACTATAGAGGTGAAACCTTTGTTTCAATTTAAAAAGTTTGCTGAAAATCCTATGATCCTGTAGATGTTTCCGTTTTGATTAACTCTGCATGTTTTTTGCTGATGTCCCTTAATGCATTGCCAACCGATTTCCGAAGGTAGAAACGGACCTGGTAAAACTCACTTTGGAGCAATCTATAGCTACTGCTTTTGATTCCGATAAAGCTTTATGAGCCGCCATATCCTGGGCTTCCTCTTCAAATGGTTTGAAGCCATGCTGTACTCGTGTCAATTTTTGTATAAGTCCATTCATCATTTTCTTTTTTCTTTGCAATTTACAACTATTAAGACATTTAATAAACTGTTTCCGGACCGTACAAGCAAGTAAATTGAACCATACGCTAAAGTTATGTATCCTTTAAAAACTGAACTTTGTCATATTATATTAAATCAATCAAATGTCAGAAATTAAAAAAATTCAGTTGGGTCAAAACGGACCTATGGTTTCACAACTTGGTTTGGGTTGTATGCGGATGTCGTCGATCTGGGGCGGTCCGACACCGGATGAAACAGAAAGTATTTCCACTATTCATCAGGCTTTGGACAGTGGGATCAATTTCCTCAATACCGGAGATTTCTATGGTTCAGGTCACAATGAAATGCTCATTGGTAAGGCCATTAAGGGAAGACGTGATGATGCATTTATCAGCGTTAAATTCGGAGCGATATTTCATAACGGCCAATGGATCGGGATGGATCTGCGTCCGGTAGCGATTAAGAATTTCGTCAACTATTCCCTCACCCGACTGGAAATAGAGACCATTGATCTTTACCAGCCAAGCAGAATGGATGGCAGCGTACCGATTGAAGACATCATCGGGACGATCGCAGGTCTTGTAGACGAAGGCAAAGTACGCCATATCGGAGTATCTGAAATCACCGCTGAGCAGCTTCAAACCGCCAACAATATCCACCCGATCAGTGCCCTGGAAATAGGTTACTCATTGGCAGACCGCCAGATCGAAAACGATTTGTTACCCACCGCCAAAGAATTAGGAATCGGAGTCATAGCTTTTGCCAACACGGCGGAAGGTTTATTAACGGGTGATCTGAAAGCACCACTCTCAGAAGATGACTACCGGAACCATTTTTCCCGTTTTCAGGGTGAGACTCTTATTCATAATCTTGAAAAAGTTGAGATTCTGAAAAAAATGGCCCAAAGCAAAGGCTGCACACCAACACAGCTCGCCATCGCCTGGGTGAAAGAACAGGACGACCATATCATGCCATTGGTAAGTATGAGCCGTAGATTAAGACTTACTGAAAACATCGCTGCTATGAAAATTTCATTCACGCCTGAGGAAATGAACATTTTAAACACTACATTTGCCAAAGGTGCCATCAAAGGCGGCACTTACTTACAAAGATAATGGAAAGCCCAGCAGAGATTCTTCCCGGTGTCATATTCTACTCTTATCTTTCTTCGGAACGGAAAGAGAAAGCCTGCATCTGGAACCACCACACTTTGGTGATGCAGGTTTCGGGACAGATGTTGCTTGAAACTTCAGAACAGCATATGAGCATTTCTGCAGGAGAAGTCCTACTGATCCACAAAAATCAGCTGGGAACGCTTACCAAGACTCCTGAGCCGGGCGGCCATTATGAGACCATTGTCATCTCGCTTCAGGAAGATCTGATGCGAAAGATAGCTTTGGAAGAAAAAATGGATGCTAATGCTAAATATACAGGCTCTTCCAATCTCATTCTACCGAATAATGACTTCCTGAAAGGGTATTTCCAGTCGATTATTCCCTATGCCAGAAGCTCTGGGACTGCGATGACTGATGAACTGGGGCTTTTAAAAGTGAAGGAAGGCATCAAGTTAATCCTGCTTGCTGTACCGGAAATCCGCAATTTTCTTTTCGATTTTTCAGAGCCTTATAAGGTAGACCTGAAGCGATTTATGCATAATAATTTTTACTTCAACGTTCCGGTCGAAAAGTTTGCACAGCTTACAGGAAGAAGTCTTTCAGGATTTAAAAGGGATTTTCAGAAGTCCTTCGGTATGCCACCAAGAAAATGGCTGCAGAATAGAAGGCTGAATGAAGCACGTTATTTAATCGAAGATAAACATAAAAGACCATCCTCCATCTACCTCGATCTTGGATTTGAAAGCCTCTCCCATTTTTCACAGGCCTTCAAAAGGAAATTTGGTAAAGCACCAACGGTTGTGAATTACAATACCAAGAAATGAGCTATTGTATAGCTATAGAATATTAAAAAGCGCACCGATGCTGATTCTAATCAATATGTAACTGTTAAATAATATCTATTTTTGCGTGATTCTCATTATTTGAGTTTTCATGGTTATTAGTTTTTAGTCCTCGAATTTCAAGAGGACTTTTTTTTACAGTATTGTAAATAGGATATTAGTAGAATAGACATAGAAGCTGCTGCTATTATAATTTTTATAACATTGCTATATTCTTTGATACTTAGATGCTAAAAATACATCAAATTTTCTGTGGTATTTTAGTAATATAGCCAAATCACAAAAGTTCAACAGTACATATAGTACGTAAGAATTATAGAATAAATGTGAAGTATACCAACAATTATATTAAAAATATTACATAACGGCCAGCCGATTTATAATATATTGTAATTCGTAACTTTTTAACCATATACATAAAAGCATAACATTTCATTAGTATCTGTAGATTGGCTTACACATTTTTTCATTTCCTCTTTACAATTCGTAATTAGTAGAGGAGGATAATAAAATCATAACTATTTTAGTTTTAAAATTCACATTATTTAGGGATTTTTGGTTAATAACATGGTCTTACTCGCAAATTATCTTTTTGGTTTTTTATAAATATCTAAAATAGATGGTTTATTTTCTGATTTCAAGTCCCTGATTTCACGTTGTTGCCTAAAATCTTTTGCAACATTATTCCTCCTAAATCCATCAAACTTTTCACTAATTATATTATGATCAGACTCAGAAAATTGAAGATTTGTTCCAAAATAATAAATTTCCCAATTATCTCCTGCATCAGGACACCATTCTATCATTTTATCTGCTAATGGATCCACTCCATACCAAACACTCACTCTAGGATTATAGTATCTTGCTTCAAAGTAATACAATCCTGTCTCATTATTCAGTTCCTTGGCATTTAATTTATAAGGGTTTCATTTTCCAAATGATCACCATGCAAATAATATAAATTCGGACGCTGCCACATTTCTCTCAGCTCTACAAAATATCGCTTCCCAAACCACACTTTTCTAAATAAGTTTTATTTTATCACTAACTCTGATACGAGTAATGATCTTCAATCATTTAAGTATGTTTTTTCCGGCAAAAATAAACGAGAGCAGGATAACTGCTCTCGTTTTGTATTAATTTGTTTTTAATTTTTGTTGGTTTTAGCGAATTAATTACTGAAAATCGTCCCATCACCAGATCTGATACATGACCGAATCCATAACACCCCCATCTTCCAACATCCGGATATTGAATCTTGCGCCATAATCACACATTCCCGTTTCCTGTAGTTTTTATCCGTCGTACTTGTAGTTATATAAACTATTGGTTCCGCAGACCGCCTTTTTATTCAATCGGAATATTCATCCCGAAAGGATAATACTCATTCTTCTGGTAGTTAATCTGTGCAAGACCATTAAAGCCTCTTTTATAGCTACCGGACATTCCCCAAGTGGTCTTTATACTGGTAAATATATTATTTTCATAATATTGCATTGTAGAAAATTTAATCTGTTTTTTTGAAAAGCCTATATTGTACTGAAATTACAGTAAATATGGCTCGAATTAGGAACCATCTGATTACAGGAACAGATTTTACCACTACACTTCGGGCAGCTCATTCTATCGTCCACTGCATCGGCAGTTTAGAAGTTATCGGCATAAATTGCTTCCGATTTCAACAATAAACTTGATAATTGTACTCGTATCTACGTTCGTTCATCTTCTGATTTGATTTCATTTAACAAGTAAAGTTGGTATCTTGTTGTTAACTCTTCTTCGGATATGGTACTATCCAAGATTCTGCTCCACCCATGCTGTCCCCTTAGTAATAACGATTTGCTTTTTCTCAGTCATATCAAAAATAAATTCAGCAGTCGCAACGCCTTCGTATACATCTGCGCTCTCACCATCCCTGAAAACCTGGTCTGGATAAGAAACATTGACGATAAAGCTTAAATGTTTATAATCTTCAAATTCAATTTTAAATTTTAAAAAATAAGTTATGCCTTTTCTACTTATAAAGATGGGACCCAGCGGAGTTGTGGTAGTATTTAAGAATATGCTTTCACCATTTACCAAAAATGTTGCGTTGGAAGGCATCGGAACATTTTCCTCAGGCACAACGCCAAATTTTGTGTAATTGGAAAGATGGAGACCATTATCCAATTGGATATCTTGTAATAGCCATATCACTTTTCCCGTTGATCCGTTTGGAAATGCCCCATATTCATGATCCATCCAAGTCAAACCGCTAACCTTAATTTCTTCGCTACCTATTTTTATGATGCCGCTAGCCCGTAAATTCGTTAAAGAATAATAATAATTATTACGTGTGATCGGACTTGTACCGTTGGGATTTACAAGATTACAACCTGTTCCCCAAACAAGCAACGGAGGGCCCTGCTGAAAGAAATCGAGATTAAGCTCACATGGGGTTGTTATATTAGAATCTGGATCAATATCTGTAAAAGTTGCTTTTACTGACATATCAAGTGGATTACTATCCACAGCCGACATCGCAACAGCACCATCCGTACCACTTTGTCCTAATGCGACAAACCATGGTTGTGTTTTATCATATTGCGCCCAATTCGATGGGCAAGGCGTGGTAACAGTTACTTTTTGATAATTACGTTTATTTGTAACGTCAGTTATTTGTATTTGCGTAAAAGCATAACTGTATGCAGCTGGATTATCTTTCATCCCTGCTGCATTAATTTCGAAACCGAAAGTGCGGCCGTCTTCAGTAAATAATGTTCCTACATGCCACCACCACTCCGTGGGTGCACCGGTATGAGCATACTGATCATCCGGTAAAATGATAGAGGATACGTTTTCTTGGTTTTCTTGATTCTCAGACATATTAGTTTGTTTTAATGTATTAAGTGACTTTATCGGGATATATATTGCAAAAATTTATAAAAAAATGATACATTTTAAATTATTTAAACAGAGCAACCACATTGTTATGATGCCCGCGCCCATAAATATTTAACATTTCATTTGCTTACACGTGCAATTCAAAAAATAATTATAATACGTTTTGTAAAAGTCAACGATCTTATAGTTATGATGGATCTTTTATCTGTAAGATATATATCTTGACAATCCAAAGTAACGAAGATTTTTTTCTTTTTTATAGAGTATAAATACGATATTAATCTTTAAGTATAATTACTGCTCATTACCAAAATAGTATAAGAAATAAGGCATGCAGCTATAATTAGCAGTAACGCTCTTGCGCATGATAAAACAGTAAGCCGAACTCTCTTCTTGATTTTAGCATCAATGTGATTTATCCTTATAATTAACCTAAAAATAATAAGTAATTCAATTTATATATTTTGTAATTGATTCGTAACTTTTTAAAACGTATATACAAATAAAGGATTAACGCTGCGCTACTAAATGGGCATCATATGGTCGATAGTACGAATATTAAAGTGACTAAACTGTAAACCTTAAAATAATAGTTTATGAAAGCATGTAAAATATATAAGACAAAAAATAATTATATAGTTATAACGCTCTATAAGACGGACACAGGAATGTATATATCCGGCGTGCCTATCTTTATTATGTCTATTTCAGACGATATGAAAGAATGGGAAAACGAGTTGCTGAATGTCTAGCGACAAGCAAATTGATACCATACCTAAAAGAAAATATCAAAAAACTAATAACGGAATGAAAGAATCCTCGTTTAAAAAGCTTTATTCTACCGCTACGGGCTGCGGCCTTTTTTTAGATAATGAGAAACTGGTGGTTAAACCTTACAAATGTATAGACCTAAAGTAGGACTTGGTGAAGATTGCGAAAGAATCCAATATGTTGATTATGGACGACAAAGAGAAGAAGCACATTAGAATTTAAAAAACTGGCACAGATGCAAATCAGTGATAAAGATTTATAAAAGTAAATCGCATATCGTTTTTTGTTAACTTTGTGAAAAATCCATACCCATTTATTAACTGTCACTTGTGATAAGGAATAATGTAATTATAAAATTTATGAAAAGAATCATTTTAAGTTTTCTATTAGTATCATTAACAAGCTGTAGTTTTGATAAAATCTACGAAAATAGAAAGGAGGACAAAGACGATGCACAAAAAATTACTCAACAATTGTATCACCTTCTTGAAGAAAATAATAATGATGCTGCATTTAAATTATTTAGCAGTAACTTTTTTCAGGTAACTAGTAAAAATAAATTATCGCAAGTAATTGACAAGACAAAATTATCTTACGGCAATATTGAGAGTGAAAAATTAACAAGTTGGCGAACTCACGTTGCTACTGGATCAAACCCGGTTTCTAAATACGAGATGACCTATCAGGTTACCAGAGAAAAGGGCAGCACGCAAGAGGTTATTACCTTACAAAAAGAAAATGATTCTATTAAGATTATTGGATATCGAATCGATTTTGATTTTGTGCCGCCGAAAATGAACTAGTTTGTAATAACTAATGAAAAAATCCAGAAAGTAAACCTTTCTGGATTTATATTTATAACCAAGACTTAATCTAATCTTTACTGGTACGGCTTGCCGCTGCAATACCAATGATGCAAAATAATTGTATCCTTTTTATGAATACTAATAGCTAATTCGCCTTTTCTTTTGACTATTGTATCACCAGTTTCGACTTCGCTTGGAGGGATCATCCAATTGTTGTGTACCATGATGTCTGCATTTTCATTTGTTACTGGAACGAATCCATCAACCTTTATCCAAACCTCATCAATCGTTGATTGTTCAACTACTGAATAATATTCATTGGGATAATATGCATATTTAAAATCGTTACAATCTTTCTTCTTGCAAGACTGCATTATTAATATTAACGCTACGAATACAAAATTTTTCATTAGTCAAATTGAGGATTATGCTGAATTTTCGCATTTGCGTTAAACCAGTCTTCGTTCAAATTTGTAGTTTCTGTAGTTGATACGCCAATGTCATATCCAATACCTAAGTTTACACTGGTAGTGGCTGTTCCGTATTTTACCTCTTGTCCATTCTCAGCGCTCTCACTATATTCCACTCCTAACATGTAAGAAACTGCTACACTTCTTGATTCGCCTTCCATACCTTTGAATACATCAGTGAATTTTTTTCCATTCGGAAGCTCGCCATAAGCAGCCATAGAATTAAATTGAAAACCCAGACCGTAACTAGGTGTACCATTTTTTTGTCCGTACGTTCCGAATAATCTGGTTTTGCCAGTCCCTAAATTATAAGCTAAAGTTAAGCTTCCTGAGAATGCTCCGAATGAATAACCAGCCGTTAAGCCAATCGCATAGCGTCCCCAAAAAGCATTTTCTGCACTGCCTAATCTTTCCCTTGCAGCATTAAGATTTCTTTGAGCAATAGCACCTTTCGAATACATTACTACTTCTTTTATATTCTGCACTTTTCCATTTTCGACAGGTTTTCCACCAGCGGACTCATCATAGACATATCCATCCGCAGCATAGGTCAAATTGCCATCTTTCGCTGTTTCTCCTACATAACTTCCTTTGATACCACGACTGTCAAGATCTTGTTGACTTTTTATATCAGATCTGAATTCCATCTGTCCTAGAGAATTTGTAAACCAGTCATCACCAGATCTGCCGTCAGGATCAATAAACCTTAACGGATTATTAAACGCGTAATTAAAAGGACTGTGTCTTGTCATCTTATCTGCCAAGGGATCCACTACCCCCCATCTGCCGATATCAGGCATATAAAATCTCGCGCCATAATCATACATTCCTGACTCTTGTATTTCTTTACCGTTATATTTATAATTTTCATATCCTCCTAAAGAACTCTTCAGCCCTCCGATGTGATTTGACCCGAAAGCATAATAATTATTCGTGTCGGTTATTTTCAGAATATTATTGCCGTCTTTTTCATAACTTACCCTTACATTCCCCAAATGATCTCGGTATTGGTAAATATAACGATTTTCTGTAAAGCTGTAGAAGCCCTCTGCCGTTGGTACGAAATCAAGTATCCACTCAGGAGTTAAAGTACCGGGTGGTTTTGTGATAACCGGATCCTTGAATGCTTCCTGTTCGAATGCCACACTGGTCCTGCACCAAATGCAGGTTGTCACTTCAGAATATTTATACTCAAAGCCATCGAGATAATCTGTAATATTGGTCGTAATGGGAACTCCTTTTCCTCCACCACTGCTATATGTTTTACGGACTTTAGTGCCATCAGAACGGTAAAGATATTGTAAGGCGAAATTCGTACTGGTACTATTCAGCGGATTAGTCTGTGTAATTCCAAAGCTATCAGGTAGATTCAGGTGATTATATTCTATACTGTAAATCCCTTTATCTTTCATATTGATCATGCTTCCATTGGCGTTATAGTCAATGACATGATTGCCGCCTTCGTAACCGGTACTGTTTAGCTGGTTTTCAATAATTTTATCCAAACGGTTTCCTGTATATTGATAGTCAAGATTATCTACCAGAGTACCGGTAAGTCCTGATACGGGAGTTGCAGTACGCTTAAGGTTTGAAATATTTCCGTTCAGATCATAGGTTAAATACTCATCAAAGTTACCGCTGATTCCCGTGCTTGGTTCTTTGTAAAATGCATTTGTCAGCCTGTTGAGTTTATCATAAGTATAATCATATCTTTTTAAAAGATTTTCCGATCCGTTATTCCAGTCAATCTCAGCAATATTTCCATTAAACCTGCCAGGAGCAATGTTAGCACTTTCCGGATTGCTGTATTTTATTTCATATCCGAATAACTTCCCGTTCAAGTTTGAGGGATCATTGATCTTAGTCATCCATCCTCTGATATTATAGCTGTAGGTAATATCCTGTAGCGAAGCGGAAGGAGAGATTCCGCCGACCTTCTTTCCAGAAAGCTGTGAGAGCTCGTTATAGCTGTTCTGAGTTAAATATTCCACAGGATTACTGTCTACCTGGTGCGTATGAGTCAGCAATCTATTTTGGTGATCGTAGGCAAAGTTTTCGGTAATTACCCTGTCCGTGTCGGTATCCAGCCTTTTGTGCGTAGTGACCTTTTGACGAACCACTCCTGCAAAGTCCAATTTCGATTCTATCTTTGTGCGCCCCCCTAAATGGTTAATAATATACTTTCCGGTAACTCTACCCTTTTTATCGTAAAAGGTATAGTCCTTTGTCCAGTTATCATCTTCTATATTTTTTACCAGACTCATTACCGGTAAACTTTTTGTACTAACCCCCAAGCTGTTCGGATCTTCCTTTAAAACAGGCTCGCCTAAAATATTTGTCGGGAAAACAGGATTAAAACCATAGATAGGGTAAGTATCATAATAATTGACCGACAACAAAACATAGTTATACTGAGGATAAGCCGAATTAGTTGTATAATGCACGTCCATTCCCGTATTATTAAAAACCGGTGTAGCAGTCCTTATTTCATTATTTGAACCGAGACCTTCTACAGCAACTACCTGCTGGGCCCTGCCCGGAGGACTGTCTAAAATACCGGTATAAATAGGCCTTGAAAACTGGTCATATTTTGTAAAAAGCCATTTTCCCTGAGCTTCCAGTATAGCGTCACGTGTCAAAACCAGCCGATCCTGTTTATCATAGACCATATATTCCCAGCCTTTGCCCGGAATCTTTTTTTCAACCAAGCGGTTTCTTCCATCATAACGGTACTGATAATAAAGGTTCTCTACAGTAGTACTTTCAACAGTCGGAGCTGAGGCCAAAGGCGGAATGACAAATGCCAGCTGATTATACTCATTGTAAACATAATACGTGTCGGCTTTTTCCGTTGCATTGAGCATTTTTCTTACCAAGAGAAGCTGTCCTTCTATATTTGTAAATTCTATAGTTGTATTGCCATCTTCATCAACAATTGTATTCTTATACAACTGGTCGGGTAAAAAATATTGCAGAAGCTGAACGGAGGTTTGCGTTCTGCCATCAACCCAGGTGGTGGAAGTTTCATATTTTCTCACATAATCAGCCTGGACGTTCGCTCCATATTCAAATTGAACGGGTTTATCATTCCAGGCTTGTCCAACCTGCTTATGCTGCAGGATTCTGTCCAAAGGAGAATTTTCCATAATTTTCTCAGCAAAAATCTTTTCTGAACCGTAAAGATCAGGTTGGGTCGCATTGCTTAATGGAGAAGTGTACAGTCCTCCACTTTGTGTTCCCTGTTGGGGAACCGGAAGATAATCTTTTACCTGTCTACCGAAAATATCATATTCGATATGCCCGACAATATCGTTTCCTTGAGGTGACGCTTTTACATCAACAATTTGTTTCGACCTTCCCAGACCATCAAAATATTGTACTGTTTCTTTTGTTTTTGTAGCATTAGTTCCGTTATAATCTAAATATATTTTACTGTAAATATAGTTTTCTGCATTAGTTAATTGTCCGTGTACTAATCCTGATGAAAGAAGAGCACTTACTGGAATTAGAATTTTTTTCATAATTTGTATTATTTATCATATTCAAAATTAAGAGTTATAGCTCCTGAAGGACTGCTGCCACCCATAGATGTTAGTGTCACACCACCACTTGGAGCTATGGATACATTCCATGAACCATTGGTTCCAGACACACTGATGTTTTTAAAAGAGTTAGGCCTGCACAAGGTATTTAATGTGCCTATAAAAACCCCACCAGACCAATTTGGTGCCGTTCCACCACTGGAATTGGTAAGCGGAAGGCTTAGAATCGCTTTTATATGATTGGTTGTAATCTCCTGGAATGAAGAATAATAGATATCTGCAAGATAAGTAGGTACTATTGTACAAACATATGGAATGCAATTAACAGTTGAATTAATATAGCTTTGCCCATTTGTATTAATATCATTTTGAGCTTTTTGATCAGCATCAGCTTGACTTATCGATGATGAATATTTAGCTGTTGGGACAGTATATATTCCTGAAGCCGGAAGTGTCCCTGGACCGCAATTAGTGGTGGTAAAAGACTTGCTTTTTTCATTGTTATAATAAACAGCTGCAGCATAATTATACTTATATTCTTTTTTTACATTTTCCTCTACATCCAATACTTTTTCTAATCTGTTAGCATTATCATATCTATAACCCTCCCTATTTCCCGAAGGTGATGTTATGCTTTTAACCCCTACTAAAGGCGTGTGAACATAAGTAGAGATATTATATCCCTTAAAATCCGGTTTATTTCTAAAATCACTCAGTTTCGAGATAAATTCCGGCTCGGTAGCTGCATCGAAATGTAGATTTGATTTTTTTACAATGTCCAATGCAAGATAAGCATCATTATCATTGATATTTAATCCAAAAGCTTGCATTATCTGGGAATAGTTCGCTCCTTCGATTTTGGCAATGGGCTGGCTTTGACGGTAGCCCCAGATTATTGTAACAGGGATACCATTTTTTTTGGTATATTGTAATAAATTACCTTTTGCGTCATATTTGTCATAATTGATTTCTTTGCCCATCAGGTTTGCACTCATATCGTAATATGATTCAGAGCTCGGAAATAAATTCGGATTATCGTACTTTATCTCTTGTTTGACTATTGTTTTTCCATTTTTTTTCTTTTCGTATTCGATATTTTTATCTAAGATGTTAGCATCAATAAGTTTCTGTATGGATTTATCTTTGGCGTTTCTGTAATATTCCTCAGTAGTATTTCCGCCGGAAACCGTTTTTTTGTAAATCAACCGCGAATCGTCATAATTATAAAAATTCTCTTCTTTGATACTACTCCCGGAAAAAAGATCTTCTTTAACACTGGAACTTTTATTACTAAAATATCGTAGTAAGTAATTTGATGCAAAATAGCTTCCTGTCATATCATAACCATAATTAACATAAGATGAAAAGGCTTTCCTGACCTTGAGGGAATCTTTAACTTGGTAATTGTAAGTATGTACCTCCTTTTTTATGGGAGAGGATATTCCTTCTTTATAGTAATTGGCTGAGAGCAACTGACCTCTCCTATCGTCGAATGATTGCACATAAGAATGAGGAAACTTCAAAAATTTAAGAAGATTTTTAACGCCCTGATCGGTAAAATTTGTTTCAGATTCCATAAATTTATCGGGATAATCACTGAAATTACTATACCGCCTTTCAATACGTCCTTTTCCTGTCACCTCTTCTATGATTCTTGAATATCCGACTATGGCACCTGTATTGAATCCAATACCTGGTGAAACTTCCGTTCGAACAACATTTACCGGTGTCGTTATAAAATTAATTTGTCCCGATGATGTGTTATTCTCGTTAACATATTTAAATTTCGTCTCTTTGCTTACCTGGTTATTAGAATCATACAGTTTCATATTGTTAATGCGGGTACTACCCAAGATATATTTCATTCCCTCGTACATAAATTCGTCATTTTCGTAACTCAAATGCAACGCCCCGCCTGTTGGATAGACAATTCTTTGTAGCAAACCCATTTTCGAAGCGGCGGATGGCGTTTTATCGATGCCTCCGCCAGGCTCAAAATAAGGAGCTTTATTAATCAATTTAAAAGGTAATATATTATCATTTGTTAAATCCGGATAAAAATATGTTTTCGCTGTGGGAAAATAGTTTTCGTATGGATGAAAATTATCTTTTGAAAAAGTAATATTAGAACTATTGTTATTATAGTACCCTAAAAAGTCAACTTTAGATGAATTTCTCGGAGGGAAATTATTACCGTCATAGTAGAAAGTATATGTACCTGAAGAGGAATCCGATATACTATTCAATTTTAACCTCTTGCATTCATAATTCCCACCTGAACAGTTCTCAGAATTAAAGTACGAGTATTGAAATTCTGATTTTTTGATCAGGGCTCCATTTTTATTTCTGATACTGATATTGGAAAGGCCATTGCCTGGATAGTCATCACGACTAAATGCATATGTAAAATCAACAGTTTCTTCGTCGGTAACTATTTTTTTTAATCTTTTGGATGTTAATTTAGACGTAGTAACTTTGTTATAAATTAATGGAGGAGCTTCGTAAATGGAAGAATTACTTCCTAATACGTAGTTACTAACAACATTATAGTTTCCAAAATTTACATTTTCTAATGTTGTAAGCGATGGATGCTCGTAGTTGTTCACATAACTCTCATATTCAAAAACAATTTCTCTACCAGAAACAGGATCTTTAATTTTTGTCAGATACCAATTGTTCACCTGAATAGCATCATGACTAAAAAAATCCTGAGGATATTCGGTTATCCTAGAAGTCTCGTAATCATTAAAAGTGTATATATAACCATTTTCACCAGTTATTTCAAACTTGTCAGGCTGGTAAAAAACACTTGCTTTTCCACTACTGCCCCAATATGTACTTTCGTATCCTCCGCATGTTGGTGTTATGGTTAAAACAGGATTATTATTAAGTTTTGCATTAGTGGATTTGAAAAAATTAGCTTTAAACTGTGTATTACTAGTGCGCGTCAAATAGAATTTATCATTGAAACCAGGCGCATTAATATGGAAAAAGTCTGGAGCCGCGTCGACCATACCATCATCATTCCATTCAATCCTGTGATTGATACATAATTGCTGTCCATAAGTATTGGAGTAGAACAATTGATCTGGCCAGTCTGTGCACAAATAACCTTTTGACTGCCTATGCCATGATAAAGATTGCGATGGTTCAAAAGTCGAATTTGTATAATATGCATAAGTCTCGGTAAAATCATTTTGATCATTAACCGTTATGGTTAGATTCCCCCCTGCAGTCAAATTCCAGCCTAATCCAACCGCTGTAGCGACATCAGCCACCTTATTTCCTTTGGTATTATAGGAAATATTGATTGGTAATTTTATACTTCCGAAAGTAATATCGTAAATAGGTATTGATATGTTAGTTTTTCCGATGTAATCGAGTTCCGAAAAATCATTATACTTCATTAAAGTTGCGACTTCTGGAGAAGCCACATTATACAAATGTTTTTCAGTTAAGGTTTGGGCTTTGCAGTTTGTATAAATTAAAATTGGTAGTATTCCAATTATTTTTAATTTATTTTTTTTCATAATTACTTCTTAATCAGTTTAGTATTCGCTGTTTTGTTATCATTGGTTTTCACCGTTACCAGATACGCTCCCTGAACCAGATTCTGCGTATTGATCTTCGTGACTTTATTCGTGGTTTTTAAGCTCTGCAGCTGCCTTCCACCCATATCGTAAAGTACAATATCCGCTTCCTTGAAATCGAACCCGATTTCTACGTATGCATACTCACTCACCGGATTCGGGTAGATCTTAATATCCTGCTTTTCGATCAGCTGATCGATCTGCTTATCTCCCAGCTTCACAATCTTCCAGTTCTCTTTGCCCAATTCCTCGGCGCTGGTTCCGGCCAAAACAATCGAACCATCCCGGTTCAGCTTTATATCCGAAAGCCTTTCCTCCCTTTTCCGGGATTCTCCTTTTACGTGCTTTCGCCACTGCTCATTACCGTTCTGATCCAGATACAGCATCCAGAATGTCTCATCATCAGTTTCTATCCTTCCTTCCGCCTGGGTGTAACCTCCCAATAGAATTCCTTTTGAAGATTTATCATCGGAAGCATGCAACACGCTCATTCCCATCAGCACATCCCGGTTCTTGAAATTGTAGGATCTCTGCCAGATCTCTTCGCCTCTTTCATTTAAAGAAATCAGCCACAGATCGGTTCCTTCTTCGATGCCTACTGTTTTATTCCCCGATCTTTCCGATCTTGATTCGCCTCCGATTAAATAACCTGTAGATGTTAACGCCAATGTTCTCAAATGGTCATCGCCTTTCCCTCCGAAATTCTTTTCCCATTCCACTTTTCCTTCCTTATTCAGCTTGATGATCCAGTAATCACCCTCCCCGAAATTGCCGCTGGCTTTTGGCATCCGGCTGCTGGCTTTACTTCCCGCTTCCGGCATCCCGCTTCCTGCTACCGCACCGCTTCTGGAATACACGCCCAGCAATGCACCGCCGTCTTTGGTAGGAATCATTTTCTCAACCTCATCCAAACCTTTTCCGCCCAATACTAATTGCGATAATTCTTTTCCGTTTTTATCCAGCCGTACTACCAAAACATCTTTGGATCCGTAACCTTTTGAAGAATTCTGAACGTTACCGGCCACAAAAAATCCCATATCCGTGGTCTGGATTACCGCTCTGGCCTCTTCGTCCGAAGCTCCGCCAATGGTTTTCTGCCACAATTCATCCCCGAATTCATTGATCCTGATCAGCCAAAAATCACTTCCGCCTTTGGAGTCTTCTTTTTTGTCTAAGCCTTTTGAGCTGAATGATGTTCCGGCCAAAACAAATCCGCCATCCTGGGTATTCACCGTAGCCGAAAGAAAATCATGGTTCTGCCCCGAGAAATATTTTTCCCAGACCTCATCACCCTGCTGGTTTAATTTAACCAAATGAAAATCGTAGCCGTTATTAGGCTGCTGGCTGCTGGCATTTGGCATCTGGCTTTTACTTCCAGCCCTGATAGAGCTTCCTGTTATTAAATATTGCTGGTCAATAGTAGTGGTAACCTGGGAAAGAAAGTCCTGTGTGGAGGATTTGATGTCTTTCTGCCAGACTACTTCCTGGGCAGAAACGCCCAGAACAGAGCACAAGAACAGTGCTCCTGAGTAGATTTTATTCATGCTAATCT
>Ga0308166_1000277_pt1 | contig 84453 bp, 60 predicted proteins | sample PhyCR2_2_FD_202137 | JGI IMG/M metagenome (GOLD analysis project Ga0308166, IMG submission 202137) | Phyllosphere microbial communities from UC Gill Tract Community Farm, Albany, California, United States - DLSLCC.R2 | ecosystem: Host-associated > Plants > Phyllosphere > Unclassified | place...
GATGTGCCGACCGAATCGCTGGCAAGCCAGCTCCCACAGGGATTCGGGGTGGAATGAACATTGTTGGTCACCACAAAAACCTGTGGGAGCGAGCCTGCTCGCGAAAGCGGTGTGTCAGTCAGTGTGGATGTGGCTGACCTGACGCCTTCGCGAGCAGGCTCGCTCCCACAGGGAAATACGGGGCTGACCGGGCTTTGTGATTCGGCACATAGACCTGTGGGAGCACACGCCCTCCCACAATTTTGCTCTGGTCAGTCGTCCCCCGGCGCCAGCAGCAGATTGGGCGCCAGACGCTGATAACCGTCCTGGGCCAAGCGCATGTCCAGCAGCAAACTGCCGAGATCTGCCGACAACGCCTCGGCTTCGGCGTCGTTCTCCAGGTAGAGCAATTTCAGGTAGCTGTTGCAGCTCGGGCAGACTTCGGCGCGCAGCGGGGCCTGTTCGGCGCTGTGCCGGTCGTCTTCCTGGCTCAGGTACTCGAGGCCTTTGCTCTGCTCGCAATACACGCACTTGACCCGCACCACATGCCATTCGCAGGCGCACAGCGAACACACCAGATAGCGCAAACCGTTGTGCTTGCCGCGATGGCGAATCAACCCGGCCATGGCCGGTGAACCACAGGCCGGGCATTGGCTGAGGCTGTCAACGGGTTTGAGTTGCAGTTGCGGCACGCTGAGCAGCCAGTGGCTCCAGGCGGTTTGCAGCGCCGCGCCGAGAAACGGCACCAGCGCCGCTGGCACCAGCGAATACTGACCGCTGACCAGCGCCACCGCCCACGCGCGCAACTGGCCGGGACTGGCGCCGCGCAAAGTATCCAGCGCGTCGATCACCGCTGGCTGATCCGCAGGCGCATAGCGCTGCAGCAAAGCATTCAGCCACGGCTGCCAGGCATCCTCGCGCACCAAGGTGTCTGCGGCGAACGGCGGCAGACCGTGCTGCTGACAGGCTTCGAAACGCTGCGCATCAAACGGCGCGGTCAGCGGCGGATCGTCGAAGACCTGCTGCTGCGCCCGGCACAACCCGGCCATCAGGCGCAGATAATCCGCCAACCCATTGCCCTCGGCCAGACGCTCAAGGCGCTCGGCGCGCAGGGCAAACAGGTTACGTGGCGGCAGATACAAAAACGGCGGCGAACTGGCCGCCGCCTCGATTTCCCCAGGTTCAAGAATGCTTGGCAAAAGTCAGCCCTTTTTTGTCAGCGGTCGCTCGGGCAGGTCCCGAGGCTGTTCGTCGCGGGTCACCTCGCGGTACCACAGTTCATGGTGTTTCTTCGCCCACGGCCGACTGACCCAGCCATGCAGCATGGCGTCGACCGAACCCTTGATCCATAAACCGGCGTAGATGTGCACGATGATGCTCAGCACCAGCACAAACCCGGCCAGCGCATGCAACAGCATGGCCCAGCGGATCGTGGTGATACCGAAATACGCGCTGAACCATGCGCGCCAGATCACCAGCCCGGTGAACAGCAACCCCAGCATGCACAGCAGTAAAGTCCAGAACAGCAACTTCTGCCCGGCGTTGTATTTACCCACCGGCGGCACGCTTTCTTCGTCGTTGACCATCACCCGGTTGATCCGCCGCAGCCACTGGCGGTCATTGGCGATAAAGAAATTGGTGCGCCAGAAGCTGAACACCAGGCCGAGAAACAGCACGAACATGGCAATGCCCATGTACGGGTGCAGGATCCGCGTCCAGGTGCCGCCGCCGAACAGATTACTGAGCCAGAACAGCGACGGATGAAACAACGCCAGCCCGGACAACCCGGCCATGAAAAACAGGATCGCCACCAGCCAGTGATTGGTGCGCTGGTTGGCGCTGTAACGCAGGATCGTCTTGTTGCTCATGGCCGCTCCTCCCCGCGTGGATCGAAGGTGTGCACCGCCGGGTCGACCACGTGCACCGAGGTATCGGGTGGCGCCGGATGCTCATCCTCCTCGACACGATTCGGGCCGATGCGCACGTAGTGGAAGAACCCGGCCAGCACCGCCGCGCCCATCGCCAGCAGGCCGAGAGGTTTGCTGATGCCTTTCCACAATCCCACCAGCGGACTGATCGCCGGATGGTCCGGCAAACCGGCGTAGATTTTCGGCGTGTCGGCGTGGTGCAGCACGTACATCACGTGGGTGCCGCCGACGCCTGCCGGGTCGTACAGACCGGCGTTTTCAAAGCCACGGCTTTTCAGGTCGACGATGCGTTCGGCGGCGTGCTCTTTCATGTCTTCTTTGGTGCCGAAGACGATCGCGCCGGTCGGGCAGGTTTTCACGCAGGCCGGCTCCAGCCCCACCGCAACCCGGTCGGAACACAGCGTGCATTTGTAGGCCTTGTGATCTTTCTGCGAAATGCGCGGAATGTTGAACGGGCAACCGGTGATGCAATAGCCGCAACCGATGCAGTGGTCCTGATCGAAATCGACGATGCCGTTGGCATGCTGAATGATCGCCCCGGGGCTTGGGCACGCGGCCAGGCAACCGGGTTCGGCGCAGTGCATGCAGCCATCCTTGCGAATCAGCCACTCAAGGTTGCCGGCGTCGGTTTCGTGCTCGGTGAAGCGCATCAGCGTCCACGAATCCGCCGTCAGATCCTGCGGATTGTCGTAGGTGCCGTGGTTGTGGCCGACCTCGTCGCGCAGCTCGTTCCATTCCGAGCAGGCGACCTGGCAGGCCTTGCAACCGATGCATTTGGTGGTGTCGATCAGCTTGGCAACGCCCTGCTGGGTCCTCACCGACGGCGGCACGGTAGTGGTGGCCGAGCGGGCAATGATGTCTTGGCTGGCCATTTACAGTTTCTCCACGTTGACCAGGAATGACTTGGATTCCGGGGTCTGAGTGTTCCCATCGCCGAGGAACGGCACCAGGGTGTTGGTCAGGTAACCGTGGCGCGTCAGGCCGGTGAAACCCCAGTGCAGCGGGATGCCGATCTGATGCACGACCTGGCCGTTGACCTGCAGCGGCCGGATCCTTTTCGTCACTACCGCCACCGCCTCGATAAACCCGCGCTTGCAGCTGACCCGCACGCGATCACCGGCAGCGATGCCCTTCTCGTTCGCCAGCACCTCGCCGATTTCCACGAACTGCTCAGGCTGGGCGATCGCGTTCAGCTTGCAGTGCTTGCTCCAGAAGTGGAAATGCTCGGTAAGCCGGTAACTGGTGCCGGCGTAGGGGAAGTCCTTGGCCTCGCCGAGGGTTTCCCAGACCGAATCAAAGATCCGCGCCGCCGGGTTGCTGGTGGCCTTCTTGTTCTGCGGGTGCAGCGGGTTGATGCCGATCGGCGTTTCGAACGGCTCGTAGTGCTCAGGGAATGGGCCTTCGTTCATCTTGTCGACGGCGAAGAACCGCGCGACGCCCTCGGGGTTCATGATGAACGGATTCATCCCGGCTTCCGGCGGCACATCGGCCTTGTAGTCAGGGACGTCGGTGCCGGTCCAGGCCTTGCCGTTCCACCACACCAGCCGCTTTTTCGGATCCCACGGTTTGCCCGCCGGGTCCGCCGAAGCGCGGTTGTAGAGAATCCGCCGATTCGCCGGCCACGCCCACGCCCAGCCCTGATGCTGGTGCATACCAAATGGGTCGGCATTGTCGCGACGGGCCATCTGGTTACCCGCTTCAGTCCAGCTACCGGCGAAAATCCAGCAACCGGACGCGGTGCTGCCGTCATCCTTGAGCAAACCGAAGCCGGCCAGTTGCGTGCCGGCCTTGACCGTAGCGCCGCTGGCATCGGTGAAATCGCTGACCGCGCTGCCGTTGATCTCCCGCGCCAGTTCTTCCGGCGAAGGCTCGTCAGGGATTTTGTACGGCCACGACAGTTTCAGCAGCGGATCAGGAAACTTGCCGCCCTCGCTCTGATAACGCTGGCGCAGGCGCAGGAACAGTTCGCTCATGATGCGAATGTCGGTCTGCGCTTCGCCGGGTCCATCGGCGCCCTTCCAGTGCCATTGCAGCCAGCGGCTGCTGTTGACCAGCGAGCCGTCTTCCTCGGCAAAACAGGTGGTCGGCAGGCGAATGACTTCGGTCTGGATTTCGGCAGTTTTTACGTCGTTGTACGGTCCGACGTTTTGCCAGAACTCCGAGGTTTCCGTGGCCAGCGGGTCCATCACCACCAGCCACTTGAGCTTGGCCAATGCGCCCATCACGCGGTTCTTGTCCGGCAACGCGGCGATCGGATTGAAGCCCTGACAGAAGTAGCCGTTGACCTTGCCCTGGCTCATCAGGTCGAACATCTTCAGCACGTCGTAGTTGGGGATGTCGAGCTTCGGCAAATGATCGAACAGCCAGTTGTTCTCGGCAGTGGCGTTGGCGCCGTACCAGGATTTCATCAGGCTGACGTGGAATTTGCTGTAGTTCTGCCAGTACGAGAGCTGCCCCGGTCTGAGCGGAACCTGCGTGCGTTTGAAGATGAACTGGCCGTAATCCTGCTCGCTGTCGCTGGGCAGCGTGAGGTAGCCGGGCAAGGCGTTGGACAGCAGACCGAGGTCGGTCAGGCCCTGGATGTTCGAGTGCCCGCGCAGCGCATTGACGCCACCGCCGGGCATGCCGACGTTGCCCAGCAGCAGTTGCACCATCGCCGCGCTGCGGATGATCTGCGCGCCGATCGAGTGCTGCGTCCAGCCGAGGGCATAGAGAATCGTCATGGTCTTGCCCGGTGTCGAGCAGGTGGCGATCTCTTCCCAGATTTTCTGCATGGCGTCGACCGGCATGCCGCAGATCTGGCTGGCCAGGTCGATGTTGTAGCGGCTGTAATGCTGCTTCATCAGTTGATAAACGCAGCGCGGGTCTTGCAGGGTCGGGTCGACGCGGACGAAACCGTCCTCGGCGAATTCGTAACCCCAGCCGGACTTGTCGGTGTAGCTGCGTTTTTCCGCGTCATAGCCGCTGAACAGGCCGTCTTCGAAGCCATAACCGGCTTTGACGATGAACGACACGTCGGTGTAATTGCGCACGTATTCGTGCTGGATCTTGTCCTCGGTCAGCAGGTAATTGATCAGCCCGCCCATGAAGGCGATGTCGGTGCCGGTGCGGATCGGCGCGTAATAGTCGGCCACCGAAGCGGTCCGGGTAAAACGCGGATCGACCACGATCAGCCGCGCGGCGTTGTGCGCCTTGGCCTCGGTCACCCATTTGAAGCCGCACGGATGCGCTTCTGCTGCGTTGCCGCCCATCACCAGGATCAGATTCGCGTTGGCGATATCGGTCCAGGTGTTGGTCATGGCACCACGGCCGTACGTCGGGGCAAGACTTGCCACCGTCGGGCCGTGTCAGACACGCGCCTGGTTATCGAACCCCAGCAGGCCGAGGCTGCGAATCACCTTCTGAGTGATGTAGCCAGCTTCGTTGGATGCCGCCGATGCCGCGAGAAAACCGGTGGTCAGCCAGCGATTCACCGTTTGCCCGTTGGCATTTTTCTCGATGAAGTTGGCGTCGCGGTCGGCCTTCATCAGGTCGGCGATGCGATCGAGGGCTTCGTCCCAGCCGATACGCGTCCATTCATTGCTGCCGGGCTTGCGCACTTGCGGGTACTGCAAGCGGCCGGGGCTGTGAATGAAGTCGAGCAGGCCCGCGCCTTTCGGGCACAGCGTGCCGCGATTGACCGGGTGGTCGGAATCGCCTTCGATATGAATGATGTTTTGCGCCACGTTCTTGCCGGCATCGCCCTGGCTGTACATGATCAAACCGCAACCGACCGAGCAATACGGGCAGGTGTTGCGGGTTTCACGGGTGTGGGCGAGCTTGAAGTGACGCACCTGCTCGGCGAAGGCCGCCGTCGGGGCCATGCCCAACGCGCCCAGGCTTGAGCCTGCAAGGCCGATACCGGCGACCTTGAAGAACTGACGACGGCTGAGATCCATCGTGCACTCCTGATCAGGTGGAACCCGGTACTTGTGCCGGGCTTTATCTGGACAATCACGGTTGCGACGCCTTGGCGCCGACTTTTTCACTGTAGACAAAGACCTTGCCGATTGTGTGAAAACCGACCGTCGGGTGTTTCATCTGCAATCTCGAGGTATTGATCGTTCCCACGCTCCGCGTGGGAACGCAGCCCGGGACGCTCTGCGTCCCATTGGAACGCGGAGCGTCCCTTGAGGCATTCCCACGCAGAGCGTGGGAACGATCAATCAGTGACATATTGGTTGACTGACACACCGCTATCGCGAGCAGGCTCGCTCCCACACAGATGGTGTTGCGCATAGAATGTCCGGCAGAACCAACTCCGCCTTGACGAGACCGCGCATGACTTTCGATTTTGATCAGCTGTTCGACCGCCACCACACTGGCAGCACCAAGTGGAGCCGCTACCCGGCGGATGTGTTGCCGATGTGGGTCGCTGACATGGATTTTGCCGCGCCGCCGGTCATCGTCGAAGCCTTGCAACAGCGCCTGCTGCACCCGCTGCTCGGTTACAGCGTGGCGCAAGACAACCTTCGCGAAGCCATCGTCGCCGACCTGTGGAACAAGTATTCATGGCAGGTCAAACCGCAGGAGCTGATCTTCCTGCCGGGCGTGGAATCCGGCTTCAACATGGCGCTCAAGGCGTTGGTCCAGGCGCAGCAGAATGTCGTCGTGCAAGTGCCGAACTACCCGCCGCTGCGTCATGCGCCGGGGCATTGGGGCCTGAACAAGGTCGAGCTGGATTTCAATGCCCAGGCCGATGGCACTTACGCCACGCCGCTGGACGCACTGCGCGAGTCGCTGAAAGGCGGCGGCGCCCTGCTGTTGAGCAACCCGCACAACCCGATCGGCAAGGTCTTCGATCGCGAAGAGTTGCAGGCAGTCGCGGACATCTGCGCAGCGCAGGACGCGTGGATCATCTCCGACGAAATTCACGCCGAACTGTGCTTCGACGGCCGCGTGCACATTCCCACCGCATCGCTGAGCCCCGAGATTTCCAAACGCACGATCACCCTGATGTCGGCGAGCAAGGCCTACAACATCGCCGGCCTCAAGACCTCGTTCATGATCATCCAGGACGCCGCCCTGCGTGAGCGCGTCAACCACGCTCGCTGCGGCATGGTCGACAGCGTCAACCCGCTGGGCATGGAAGCCACCCGCGTCGCCTACAGCGAAGCCGCGCCGTGGCTCGCCGAACTGAAAGTCTACCTGCAGGCCAACCGCGACTGGCTGGTAGACGCGGTGCGCACGCGCCTGCCGGGCGTGACCATCAACGTGCCGCAGGGCACGTATCTGGCGTGGCTCGATTGCACCGCGCTGGACCTGCCGGATCCGCAGCGGTTCTTCCTCGAACAGGGCAAGGTCGGGCTGAGTGCCGGACTGGATTTTGGCGACCGACATCAGCAGTTTGTGCGCTTGAACTTCGGTTGCCCGAGGGCGTTGCTGGAAGAAGGGATTGCGCGGATGGAGCGGGCTTTGGCAAAGCGCAATCTCTGATCCTGCCCCGAGATTCCCCTGTGTAAATGATCCCCCGTGGGAGCGAGCAGGCTCGCTCCCACATTGGTTTTGCATAGCCAACTAAATCCAGCGCAAATCCGATCGAACTCAAGGCAAAGCCACCGGGTCAACCCGGAACACTGGCCTTGAAATCAGGAGACCCTGCGATGACTGACTATCCAAAACCACCCTTCCCGAAACAAGCCCAACCGGTGCCCGGCTCGCAACGCAAGATGGAACCGTATCCAGACTGCGGCGAACAAAGTTACGTCGGTTCCGGCCGTCTGGCCGGCAAGATTGCCCTGATCACCGGCGCTGACAGCGGCATCGGTCGCGCGGTGGCGATTGCCTTCGCCCGTGAAGGTGCCGACGTCGCCGTGGCTTACCTGAATGAACACGAAGACGCCAAGGAAACCGCACGCTGGGTCGAGCAGGCCGGGCGTCAGTGCATCCTGCTGCCGGGCGATATCGCCGAGAAAGCACAGTGCCAAGCGCTGGTCGACAAGACCGTCGAGCGCTTTGGCCGCATCGACATTCTGGTCAACAACGCCGCGTTCCAGATGACCCACGAAAACTTTGAAGAAATCCCCGATGACGAATGGGTGATGACCTTCGACGTGAATATCACTGCCATGTTCAGGATCTGCCAGGCGGCGATCAAACACATGCGCCCCGGTTCGTCGATCATCAACACCAGCTCGGTCAACTCGGATATGCCCAAGCCGACCCTGCTGGCCTACGCCACCACCAAAGGCGCAATCGCCAACTTCACCGGTGGCCTGGCGCAGATGCTCGGGCCGAAGGAAATTCGCGTCAACAGCGTCGCACCCGGCCCGATCTGGACGCCGCTGATCGTCTCGACCATGCCCGATGAAGAAGTGCAGAACTTCGGCGGCAGCACCCCGCTCGGCCGTCCCGGCCAACCGGTGGAAGTCGCGCCGATTTACGTGCTGCTGGCCTCCGACGAAGCCAGCTATATCACCGGCCAGCGCTACGGCGTGACCGGCGGCAAACCGATGCTGTAACCGTGCAGCAGAAAAACTGAACCCGAGCGGCATGGCATCCCTCCATACCTGTAAGCGCCTACGGGCCAACAGGAACAGGAGGTTGTCATGTCCGCCCCCCTCGTCAGACTCTTCACCCAACCCAACTTCGCCTGGACCGATATTCGCCGCGAAGAAGAAACCCATCCCCGCCACTATCTCGCGCATCTGCTGCTGCTCGCGCTGATTCCGGCCGTGTGCCTGTTCATCGGCACCACCCAGGTCGGCTGGAGCCTAGCCGTGGGTGAAAACGTGCGCCTGAGCATGGCCAGCGCCTTGCAACTGAGCGTGTTGCTGTACGTGACGATCGTCGCGGGTGTCGCGATTATCGGCGGGTTTATCAGATGGATGTCGCGATCATTCGATGCGCGGCCAACGCTCAATCAATGCATCGGTTTTGCCGCCTACACGGTGACGCCGTTTTTCCTCGCCGGCATTGCCGGGCTGTACCCGAGCCGCTGGCTGGCAATTCTGGTGCTCGGCGCGGCGTCGATCTATTCGACGTTTTTGCTGTTCGTCGGCCTGCCGACCTTCATGCATGAGCGCAAGGAGCAAGGCCTGCTGTATTCGGCGTGCGTGTGGGGCGTTGGCCTGCTGGTGCTGGTGACCATGCTGGTGTCGATGATTCTGCTGTGGTTCAACGTGCTCATCCCCGAGTACCTGCGCACGACCGTGAGCTGAGCCGGTGCGCCGGTCCTTGAAAATTCGCTGCAGTGAACGGTCATGAGTTTCGGCGTATGGGTCGCGGTGCTCGGCGCCGTGCTGCTGACGCTGGCCCTGACGTCGTCATGGTTGCGCTGGATGCCGGTCACCACCTCGGCGGTGTGCCTGCTGCTGGGCATTGCCATCGGCCCCAGCGGCCTCGACCTGCTGCAATTGCCGCTGGAAGAATCGTCGTTGTGGATGGAGCATCTGACGGAAGTCGCGGTGCTGTTTTCCTTGTTCGTCTGCGGTTTGAAATTGCGCCTGCCACTGCGCAACAAGACCTGGCGCATCGCTTTTGGTCTCGCCGGGCCGGTGATGATTCTGAGCATTATCGGCGTGTGTCTGCTGTTGCACTGGGGCCTGCAATTGCCGTGGGGACCGTCGTTGCTGATCGGCGCGATTCTCGCGCCGACCGACCCGGTGCTCGCCGCGCTGGTGCAGGTCAATGATGCGCAGGATGTTGATCGCGTGCGCTTTGGCCTCTCCGGGGAGGCCGGGCTCAATGATGGTGTGGCCTTCCCCTTTGTTTTCCTCGGCTTACTGCTGTTGCACACCGACGGCAGCTTCAACGACTTGCGACAGTGGTTTTTAAACGATTTGCTCTGGGCAGTGCCGGCAGGCCTGGTAATCGGTTACGGCATGGGCCGTAGCATCGGCCGGATCGCCCTGCTGCTGCGCATTCACAACGAGGACAGCACCCTCGGCCCCAACGATTACCTGACCCTCGCGCTGATCGCGCTGTCCTACGTGGTCGCCGACGCCATTGGCGGCTACGGCTTTCTCGCGGTCTTCGCTGCTGGCCTTGGGCTGCGTCAGGAGGAAGTCAAATCCACGGGCATCACCCAGGCACCTGCAGAGCATCTGGTGCAGCCGGTGGTCGGTCATCAGAACGTCGAACCGCAGAACGCCGTCCATGGCGATACCGAGAAGCTGGAAGACAGCCAGGTTGCAGCAGGGATCATGATGGGTGACATGCTGGCGTTCGGCAGTCTGGTCGAGCGGGCGATGGAAGTGTTTCTGGTGACCCTGCTTGGTGTTGTGCTGATTGCCCACTGGGACTGGCGGGCGTTGTGGATCGGCGCCGTGCTGTTTTGCCTGATTCGCCCGCTGAGCGTGGCACTGATGCCGTGGGGCAATCTGCTCAGCGGGCCGCAGCGTTTGTTGATCGGCTGGTTTGGCATTCGCGGCATCGGCAGCCTGTTCTACCTATTCTTCGCCCTGAACCACGGCCTGGATTCCGACGTGGCCAAGGTCTGCACCGACATCACTTTGTCGGTAGTAGCCCTGAGCATTCTGCTGCATGGCATCAGCACACAACCGATGCTGGCGCGCTATGAAAGCCTGAAGCAACGAAAAAGCTGATTCGTCGGCCGCTGCGCTTGGCTGGAAATGATCGAAGATTTTTCTGCAAAAAAATGGATCGCCGGGCGCGACCCAACGGTCACAACTTTAACCGCGCCAATCATCCAGCGCGGCCCGGCAGGTTCGGTTCCCCTGCGGTGAACAGCCTATTAAACGGAACCCCGACACAAACAAGGTCACGGTCATGAACGAATGCTCGACTCCTGCGCAAATCAAGGCTTGCAGAGCACTGGCTCTGGAACGCAATCGTCAACTGTTCGAAGAGGCCCACGAACTGAACCGAGCGGCCAACGCGCTGCTGGAACAGACGCCGACCGACTTCGAACGCTTTGAGCAATACCGGGCACTGCGCAAGAAAGCCGATGCGAAATTTGAAGATGCGATTGATCATCTGTGTGTGCTGAATGAGGATTTCCCGCCGATTCCGACGGCGGTGCAGAATGCTGTTACGCCGCGGCGTGAGCTGGAAACCGCGTGATGTTACCAGCCCCCTCACTCCAGCCAGTGAGGGGGAAAACCGATCGAAGCTTACGACCTCCCCCACCTGCCGACCAATCTGTTCACGGATTGGTCACCTGAATAAACACCGCATACACCCCCAACATCACCCAGAACGTGGCAAAGATCCAAGGCGTGCGCACCGAGAACAGCAGCGACTTGCGATAGCCCTTGTGGCTCGATTCCATTTCGCTGAACAGGGGTGACTCGTCATACGCCGCGCCCATCACCGGCTCGCTGTGCAGCAACTGGCTCTGTTTGAAGTGCCAGTGATCGATGATGTCGTATGCCGCACGAATCCCCGGCCAGGCATTCAGTGAGCTGAGCACCCCGAGCAGCGCGAGAAACGGCGGCACGACGAGGGTGAACATCTTGCCCCACTCCGGATTGAGGTTAGCCATGCACGAGGCGAAAGCGATCACCAGGAACGACTGCGCCGCCAGGTAGGCGTCGGTGCGGTTGGCGAGGATGCTGGTTTCGTACTGAATTTCCCGGCGATAGAAATCCAGGCGTTCCTTGGGTGAGCCAAACATCTTGGCGTCGTGTTCGGCCAAGGCTTCTTCAACAGCGCTTGGCTGGGTCAATATGCGAGACAAGAGACGTGCCCTCCAAAAGTGAACAAGACCTTTGGAAAGGCACGCGTCAGCACTAGTTCAGCCGGATCGACCAGCGCGTCATTTCATGGATTGGGCGATGATCTGCACCAGACTCGCTTGGGTGAACGGTTTCGGCAGGCGCGGCAGTTGAGCGGCAAAACCCTCGAGGCGTTCGGCATATCCAGTGGCGAGAATGATCGGCAGATCCGGCTTGAGCATGCGCAACGCATGGGCCAGTTGCGCGCCGCTCATTTTTGGCATGGCCATGTCGGTGATCACCAGATCGATCACTTCGCCCTGATCGAACAGCGCCAGCGCCTGGGCGCCGGAGGTCGCGCCGATAACACGGTGGCCAAGATCTTCGAGCAGCAGACTGGTGCTGGTCAGCACCAGCGAATCGTCATCGACCACGAGCACACTGAGCCTCGGCACCGCAATGGGCGCGGCGTTGCTGTACGCCGGGCGACTGGCCGTACGCTCGAGCGCCACCGGAATCCACAGCTCGGCCGCCGTCCCCTGGCCCTTCTCGCTTTTCAGAATAAAGCGCCCGCCCAACTGCTCGATGAAGCCGTGCACCATCGACAAGCCCAGCCCGGTGCCTTTGCCCAGGCCTTTGGTGGTGAAGAACGGATCTCGGGCACAGGCCAGCGTGGCTTCGTCCATGCCTTCCCCGCTGTCGATCAGGCTCAGGCACACGTAACGCCCCGCCGCCAGGGTCGAATGAGTTTGTTCCAGCACCACTTCGGCTTGCGCCTGAATGATCACCGTGCCGCCGTCGGGCATGGCATCGCGGGCATTGGTGGCGAGATTGAGGATCGCCAGTTCCAGCTGATTGCTATCGGCCAGCACTGGCTGCAGGTCGTCGGAAAAGCGCGTTTCGATGCGAATGCCCGGTCCGAGCGAACTGCGCAGCAGCCCGGTGATGCCCTGCACCAATTGCGGGATATCCACCGATTCGGTCTTCAGTTCCTGACGCCGGGCGAAGGCCAGCATGCGCTGGGTCAGCGAGACACCGCGCAAGGCGCCTTGGGTGGCGTTTTCCAGCAGTCGGGCGATTTTCGGCGCGTCGCCGATGCGTTTCTGCACGATCTCGAGGTTGCCGAGAATCACCGTCAGCAGGTTGTTGAAGTCATGGGCGATACCGCCGCTGAGTTGGCCGATCGCCTGCATCTTCTGCGCCTGGAACAATGCCTCGCGGGTCTTTTCCAGGGCCTGCTGCGCTTCGTGGGCCTCGGTGACATCGCGGGTGATCTTGGCGAAGCCGAGCAACGCGCCGGTGTCGCCGCGAATCGCATCGACGACCACGTGGGCAAGAAAGCGCGTGCCGTCCTTGCGCATCCGCCAGCTGCGGTTCTCGAAGCGGCCTTCGCGGGTGGCAATCTCCAGCGAGCGCTGCGGCTCGCCGAGTTCTCGGTCTTCAGGGGTGTAGAAAATCGAAAAATGCTGGCCGATGATCTCTTCCGGCAGGTAACCCTTGATGCGCTGCGCGCCCTGGTTCCAGTTGCTGACGCAGCCTTCGGGGCTGAGCATGTAGATCGCGTAGTCGGTGACGCCCTGCACCAGCAGGCGGAACTGCTGTTCGCTTTGCTTGAGGGTTTCTTCGGCCATTTTGCGGTCGGTGAGGTCGCGGGTGATCTTGGCGAACCCGAGCAGCTTGCCGTTGGGGTCGATGATCGGATCGATCACCACGTGCGACCAGAAGTGCGTCCCGTCCTTGCGCACGCGCCAGCCCTCGCCTTCGAAGCGACCTTCGCGAATCGCCGTGTCCAGCGCCCGTTGCGGCATGCCGTTGGCGCGGTCTTCAGGGGTATAGAAGCGCGAGAAGTGCTCGCCGATGATCTCGGCTTTTTCATAACCTTTGAAGCGTTTGGCGCCGGAGTTCCAACTGGTGATGGTACCGTCGGGGTCGATCATGTAGATCGCATAGTCGACAACCGCGTCGATCAGCAGCCGGAAACGGCTGTCTTCGATCGCTGCGGTTCTGTTGTTCTCACTCATCACACTCACCAGCCACTGTCATGGGCTGAAGTATGCGTGAATCCGTCGATTTGAAAAGCGCCGGTTCGCTTTTGATCGCCCACCAGCGCGGCAGCAGTTGCTGGATGCGGCTTTCGGCAAAGCGATCATCAATGAGCATGACCGTGCCGCGATCCTCACGGGTGCGAATTACCCGCCCGGCGGCTTGTACGACTTTTTGCATGCCCGGGTACAGATAGGTGTAGTCGTAGCCGGCGCCAAAAATGGCGGCCATGCGCCGTTTCATCTGCTCGTTGACCGGGTTGAGCTGCGCCAGCCCCAGCGTGGCGATGAACGCACCGATCAGCCGCGCGCCGGGCAAATCGATACCCTCGCCAAACGCCCCGCCCAGCACCGCAAACCCCACACCCTGGCTGTCGGCGCTGAACTGGTCGAGAAACGCCTGCCGCGCGCCCTCGGCCATGCCCCGCGATTGCAGCCACTGAGTGATGTGCGGATGGCGCTCGGCCAATAAGGTCGCGACCTGTTGCAGGTAATCAAAGCTGCTGAAGAACGCCAGATAGTTGCCCGGGCGCTCGCTGAACTGGCGGGCGATCAGTTCGACGATAGGCTCCAGCGAGGCTTGGCGATGGTTAAAACGCGTGGAGATCTGGCTGACGATGTGCACCTGCAATTGCTCGGCGCTGAACGGCGATTCAACGTCGATGCACACCGTGTCGGCGGGCGTGCCGAGCAGGTCGGCGTAATAGTTGCGCGGGCTCAGCGTGGCCGAGAACAGCACGCTGCTGCGCGCCGCGCTCAGGCGCGGGCCGATGAACGCCGCCGGCACCACGTTGCGCAGGCACAGTTGTGACAGTGGACGCTTGCGGTCGAGGTCGCGTTTGCTGATATCGAACAGGTAATGCTCGTCGTACAGCTCGGCGACCCGGGCGAATTGCAGCAGGTCGAAATAGAAATTCTGCAGGCCGCTGTCGAGGCCTTGCGGATGTTCGTTGAGGTAATCGCCAATGGCAGCGCAGCACAATGAGATGGCTTGCAGAAGTTTGTCCGGGGCCTTGTCGTAGGCCTGATAGGCCGCCAGTTGCGGCGCATGCAGCGCGTTCCATTCGCGGTTGACCCGTTGCAGGGCATTCTTCAGCGCTGCGGGGGCGGTTTTACGCACGGTGCCGAGGGTCAACTGGTCGAGACTGGCGCTGTACATCTGCCGGCCGCGCTCGACCAGGTTGTGCGCCTCGTCGGCGAGCACCGCGACTTTCCATTGATTGAGCTGGGCCAGACCGAACAGCAGCGCGCTGAAGTCGAAGTAATAGTTGTAGTCGGCAACCACCACATCCGCCCAACGGGCCATTTCCTGACTCAGGTAGTACGGGCACACGCTGTGCTGCGCGGCGACTTCGCGCATCGCCGCCTGATCGAGCAGATTGATATGGCTGGCAGATTCGCGGGCAGCCGGCAGGCGATCATAAAAACCCTGGGCCAGCGGACAGGATTCGCCATGGCAGGCCTTGTCCGGGTGTTCGCAGGCCTTGTCGCGAGCAACCATTTCCATCACCCGCAGCGGCAAGTCCGGCGTCTGCCTGAACAACACCTGGCTGGCATCCAGCGCCAGCTTGCGTCCGGGAGTCTTGGCGGTGAGAAAGAACACCTTGTCCAGTTGCTGCGGCGCCAGAGCCTTGAGCATCGGGAACAGCGTGCCAAGGGTTTTGCCGATGCCGGTCGGTGCCTGGGCCATGAGGCAGCGGCCGGTGCTGACGGCTTTGAACACTGATTCGGCCAGATGCCGTTGGCCGGGACGAAAATCCGCGTGCGGGAACGGCAGTTGTTGCGCGGCCAGATTGCGCGCTTCGCGATGGGCCATTTCCTGCTCGGCCCATTGCAGGAACAAAGCGCACTGCTGCGCGAAAAACCCCTGAAGCGACTCGGCGCTGTGGGATTCAACCAGGCAGGTTTCCTTTTCGCTGACGACGTCGAAATACACCAGCGCCAGATTGATCTGCTGCAATTGCAGTTTCTGGCACATCAACCAGCCGTAGATCTTCGCCTGCGCCCAGTGCAACTGGCGGTGATTGGCCGGTTGCTTGCTCAGGTCGCCGCGATAGGTTTTGACTTCTTCCAGGCAGTTTTGCGCCGGGTCGTAACCATCCGCCCTGCCCTTGACCTTCAGTGCGCCGAATTCGCCTTGCAGCGCCACTTCGCTCTGGTACTGCTCGCTGCGCCGCGAGGCCACGGTGCGATGGCCGACGATGCCTTCCAGCGCGGTCGGTGACGGGGTGAAGCGCAGGTCGAGGTCGCCGATCTTGGCGGTGAACTCGCACAGCGCACGCACGGCAACGCTGTAACTCAAGCGCTCTGCTCCGCCCATTGCACGTAACACACGGCCACCGGCATTTGATGCTCGTGGCAGAACTCCAGCCAGCGCAGCTGATTGTCCTGCAAGCGGTCGCCGGGGCCTTTGACTTCGATCATCCGGTAGGTTTTGTGCTGCGGCCAGAACTGGATCAGGTCCGGCATGCCGGCGCGGTTGGCCTTGATGTCGAGCAGCAGGCGATTGAACCAGTGTTTCAGGTGTTCGGCGGGCAGACAGGCCAGCGCCTGTTCCAGCAAGTCTTCGTTGAGCGCGCCCCAGAACACGAACGGCGACTGGATGCCCCACTTGTCGACGAAGCGCTGGCGGATGGTCTCGGCGTAGCGGCCGTCATCGAGTTCGCCCAGGCAGGCCTGAAACAGCTCGGCGCGGCGCTCGAGGAAGTCTTCGCTGAGCAGATCCACCGGGCCGCGCTGGAACGGGTGGAAGAACGCGCCCGGCAACGGCGCGAAGATCGCCGGCCAGCACAACAGCCCGAACAGTGAATTGATCAGACTGTTCTCGACGTAATGCACCGGGCCGTCATCGGCGTGCAAGTGCGCTTGTACGTGAAATTCCACCGACCGCGCCGGATCGATGCGCGGCAAGTGCAAGTCCAGACGCTCGACCTCTCTGGCCTTGGCACGCTTGAGCGGCGGGCCACCGAGTTTGCGCCGCAGGCGCGGGACGATGCGCTGCAAGCCTTGCTGCTCGGCCGCGCTTTGCGGTGCCTGTTCGGCCAGCGTGCCGAGTTCCAGCGCCAATGCATATTCGCCGCAGCGTTCGAGCACACGGATCATGCGCAGCCGTGCGCCCGGATAAGCGCAGTCGCGGTAAACACTCAGGGCAAGGGCAAAGTCGCCGATGCGCTCGGCGTACTGGCCGATCTGGAACAACGCCTTGGCTTGCCGGCGGCGCAGCCACGGGTTGTCGAATTGCACGGCGTTGATCTGCTCGACGATCTCGTCCAGCGGTTCGCCGGCCTCGAAACGCAGTTGGCACTGATGCAGGAACAGGCAGGCGTCGACGTCTTCGCGACTGCGCAGACCTCGGGAATCGGCACAGAACTCGACTTTTTCATAAGTGAAGATGCCCAAGTCGGCCAGGACGAACTCCGACCAGTCCTGATACAGATTGCCGAAGAACATCAACCGCAGGCGATCGCACAGGTCCATCAGGGTGAGGCTGAACAGCCGATCAGCCAGTTGCGGCGCCCAGACGCGCAGGGTCTGCGCCTCGCTGAACTGTTCGGCCAGCACCGGCAGCCATTCATCCTTGCGCCCTTTCGGCTGTTCGATAAAGGCGCCGAACGCTTGCAGCAACTCGGCCTTGAGCAGGACATCAAACAGCTCTGCCAGGGTCAGCGCAGCGTGTTCGTCGAGCCAGCCGTGTTCGAGCAACGGCCGCGCGGCCTCGGCAATGTCGCCGATTTCCAGATAGTTGAGTTTGCTTGCGCGAAAGTGAATGCCCTTGCGCATGACCATGCGCACCAGCAATCCCTGCGAGGCTTGCGGCAGCGTATTGAAGTCGCGGATGAAACCGTGCTCGCTCTCGCTCATCACATCGGCATAGCGAAGCCCAAGCCAATCAAGCACTTGCCGGAAGTTGTTGAGGTAATAGAACGGATCGTCGAGAGGGTTGGAGGTCACGGGAATTCAAAGCCACGGCAAGCGAACACTGGTTATGCGTACAGATACCAGCTCAGCCCTGCCCGGCGCAAACGGAAAAAGATCAATGGCATTTTTTTGCGCCGCCATCGAACTTTTCCGCCGCTGCTGGCACCAACCGCGTTACAGGGCCGACAATGCCCGCAATCACATTCAAGCAAGGAGTCAGAGGTGGGTATGAAAATCAAGATGCTGGGCATTCCTGTAGCGGTCGCAGCCCTGTTGGCGCTGGGCGGCTGTTCGACCCAGACCGTGGTGACGTTGCAGAACGGCACCCAGTACCTGACCGAGGACATGCCAAAGACCGAGACCGAAGACGGTTTCTATGAGTTCGAGGATATTTCCGGCGCCAAGGTCAAGGTTCGCGCTGATGAAGTCGCGACCGTGCGTAAGGAAGACTGACTTTGCTTGAATGATCGTTTTTCGCGAGCAGGCTCGCTCCCACACCGGATCTGCGTTGTCCACAAATCCCCTGTGGGAGCGAGCCTGCTCGCGAAGGGGCCGGCACAGGCCCCGCATCAACCTCAGGCGATAACGACCCCGTCGGCGCTCAAACTCCCCAGCGCCACCCCTACCAACGTCACCGAATCCCCACCAAACGTCAGCACGGTATCCTGCCCGACCGCCGATGCATGGGCGCGGTAATCTTCTCCCGGCAACACCCCCTGCACGCCAAGAAACACCAGTTTGTCATCGGCCGTGTAGCCAACCACATGATCCTGGCCAAACGCGCCATTGAACAGAAACGTATCCGCCCCGCCGCCCGATTCCATCAGGTCATTGCCCGCACCACCGACAAATACCTCATTGCCCGCGCCGCCGAGCAAATGATCATTGCCCTCCAGCCCGAACAGCCAGTCACCGCCGACATGCGCCTTCAGTGTGTCAGCGGCGGCCGTTCCTCTAACGCTCGATTCATAAGCGGTGAGGTTACTGCCGACTTTCAACCCCGTGGCCGTGACGCTGTGCAGCACGTCATCCTTGAACACGCCCCAGAGAAACCCCGGCTCTTTGCTGACGATGCTGCCAATGTCACGGGTGATGCTGATCCCGCCGTTGGCATCGCGGATGTACAGGTTGCCAGCGCCGTCGTTGGCGAAATCGAAGTGCTTCACCGTCTGCTGCAAGTCGAGGGTGTTGCTGCCCTGCCCGCCCAGAATGATGTTGTAGCCGCCGCTGTCACGGAAGCTGTCATTGCCGGCGCGGCCTTCCAGATAGTCATTGCCGCTGCCGCCCTGGATCAGGTCGTTGCCGTCACTGCCGATGATGAAGGTGCTGCCCTTGTGGGTTTCGGCGTTGCGGTTGAGGTCCTGCACCCACGTGCTGGCCCGCGCCGGGTCGGACAGGTTGGCGACGATGATTGTCGAGTCGCGGCTGGTCAGGTCGTAGAACTTCGATTCGAGCACGCGGGTCATGCCGTCGCCGTAGCCAGTGGGCAGGTGCGAAATCCACGTCGGGATATTCAGGATCGAATACGGCAGCACGTTCCAGGCGTTCGAGGCGTAGTGGTCGTTGAAGCTGACGATGTTGTCGGTGGTCGAGGCATGCGGCGCGTCGTGCACGCCCACCGAAGCGCTGCTGAAAGTTGAGCCGTCGAGGGCACGAAACACCGGGTCGTTTTCGTAGCCGATATTAAGCACCTTGTCGCCGCTGCTTTGCGTCGGCGAGGCGTAGGCGATGTAGTTGGAATCGGCGAAGAAACCGCCCCACTTGCCAGCGCTCAAGTCAGCCATGCTGTTCACCGCCAGGCCGCCCAGGCTGTGGCCGCTGACCAGCACGTCCTTGCCGCTGAGGCCGTTGGCCCGGGCAAATGCGACGACATCGTTGAGCAGATTGCCGAAGGCTTCGCCGACGTAGTTTTTTGCGTAATCGGCCGGGCCGAACGCCGCGAGCAGATCATTGATCACGTCGCCAATTGAATCGCCAATGAGGATTTCGCGCGGGCCGCTGGTGCCGCGAAAGGCGATCCCCAGTTCGGTGAGGTGACCCTGAGCGTCGTACTTGCCGAGGATTTCCACTTGCGCGCTGGTGTAGCCGGCCTTCTCGCCGAAGAACGTCCCGCGTGCATCGGTCTTGCCGTCGTAGCCCAATTGCGCCGCGCTGATCGGCGTCCAGCCGGCATTTTGCACGGCCTCGAGGGCGAGTTTTTCCGAATCGGGATTCCACGGGATACCGGGGATCACCCCTTGCGAATCGGTGCCGCCGATCAACGCAGTGACCAGCGTCGCCGGCAGGCCGAGGCCGAAGCCGTTGTGCTGGTAGCCCGCGGCGAAACCGTTATCGAGGTTGTGATAGGAATACAGCGTGATCGCCATGGCATCGCTGAACAGCGCCGCGGAATCGGCTGTGCCGAAGTTCTTGTAGTCGTATACACCCATTGCCATTGCCTCTCTTGTTGTTGGAATTGTCAGAGATAGCTCACAGCCAGAGCGCGGGGCTCCGGAGCATTCATTACATCGTGCACAGCCTCTGCAGGAACTGCCGGAGGCTGCGATCTTGTGGGACGCAGAGCGTCCCCGGCTGCATTCCTTTGCGGCGCGTGGGAACGATCATGTGTACGCCGTACCTGTGGGAGCGAGCCTGCTCGCGAAGGCGGCAGCGCATTCAACATCACAATCGCCTGACCCACCGCTTTCGCGAGCAAGCTCGCTCCCACAATGAGATTTCCTGCACCTTCGGAATCAGGCGAAGACGAAACTCGAGTCCGTCAGGTTAGCCACGCCGACGCCAATCAGCGTCACGGCAAAATCGCCAATCTTCAGCACGGTGTCGGAACCAGACTGCGCGGCATGCTGCTTGTAGTCATAACCCTGCCCTGCGCCCTCGACGCCCATGAACAGCAGTTTGTCGCTGCCCTGATAACCATTGATCGCATCGAAACCGAACGCGCCGCTGAACAGGAAGGTGTTGTGGCCACCCACCGCCGTCAACACGTCGTTGCCGGCGCCACCCACGAAAGTCACCTGCGACTTGTCGCTGATCAGTTGATCATCGCCACCAAGGCCGAACAGCCAGTCGCCATCGGCCGTGGCATGCAAGGCATTGCCATAACCATCACCGCTGAGCGAATGGTTGTACTGGGTCAGTTCGCTGCCGTTGCTCAACCCCTTGGCGGTGACACCCCAAGTGATCTCCTTGCTGCCCCACCACGAACCGGCCTCTTTACTGACCAGCGCGCCGATGTCGCGGGTCAGGCTGACGCCGCCGTAGGCGTCGCGCACGTACAGCGTGCCGTCGCCGTCGTTGGCGAAGCTGAAGTTCTGCAGCGGCTTTTGCAGTTCGAAGGTGTTATGGCCCTGGCCGCCAAAAATGACGTTGTAACCGCCGTCATCGCGGAAACGATCATCGCCGTCCAGTCCTTCAATAAAGTCGTTACCCGCGCCGCCCTTGAGCCAGTCGCTGCTCTGCGTGCCGATGATGAAGGTGCTGCCGCTGTGCGGCTCGCCGCTGCGGCCCAGGTCCTCGACCCAAGTCTTGCTCCGCGATGCCTCGTCGAGATTGGCGATGATGATCGTCGAGTCGCGCTCGGTCAGGTTGTAGAACGCCGAATCGATCACCCGATTCAAGCCATCGGCGTAGCCCAGTGAACTATGCGCCGACCAGTTCAGCGGATTGGCGATGCTGAACGGCACCAGGTTTTGCGCCGTGGAGGCGTAGTTATCGGTGAAGTTGACGAGGTTGTCGGTGGTCGATTCGTGGGGCTTGTCGTGCTTGCCCATCGACGCCGTGCTGAACGTGGTGCCATCTAGCACACGGAACACCGGATCGTTTTCGAAACCGATATTGAGCACCTGGCTGCCGGAACTCTGGGTCGGCGAGGCGAAGGCGATGTAATTGGCATCCTTGTAAAAGCCTCCCCAGTTGTCCGCGCTCAATTCAGCAACACTATTAACCCCAAGCCCGCCGAGGCTATGGCCGCTGATCAACACATCCTTGGCGGCAATACCGTTGGCGATCGCGAAAGCGGCGACAGCCTTGAGCAGATTGTCGAAGGCGTTTTTCGCGTAGTTGCTGGCGTAATCCGACGGCCCGACCGCTGCCAGCAGATTGTTTTTCAGATCGCCGAAAGTGTCGCTGTAACCCAGCCCACCGGTGCCGCGAAAGGCAATGCCGAGGCCGATCAGTTGGCCCGCAGCGTCGTACTTGCCGAGCACTTCGGCCTCGGCGCTGGTGAAGCCGTCCTGTTCACCGAAGAACGTGCCTTGCGCGCCGACCTTGCCCTGATAGCCCAGCGCCGTCGCCGTGACCGGTGCCCACGCGGTGGCCGGCAATGGTTTGCCGGTGGGCGTGTAGGCATAGAGCGTCAGTGCGATGGCATCACTGTAAAGCCCCTTGCCGTCGGCATTTTTGTAATCGAACAATCCCATGTGCAGCGCTCCTTTTCCTTGAAAAACCGGCAGCCCGCGAAGCGCTGCCGGTTACGCCTCAGAACTGCCAGTCGAGGGTCAGACCGACGCCGTGATCTTTCTCGTTCGAGCCGATCAGGCCGTTGTAGTCGAGGTTGACCCGCACGTCGCGATTGAGCGCCAGCCCGGCACGCACGCCGACCACGGCAGCGTCACGATCCATCGACACGCTCTGCACGGTGAACGCGCTGTTGCCGTTGGCGAAGGCCAGATGGCTGTCGGCATCGACGCTGCTCAGGTTGTGCTGCCAGCCGAGGCTGGCGCCCAGTTCCAGCTGATGCTTGTCCGACACGGCAAAACTGCGCTTGGCGCGCACGCCGAGGGTCGACAGCACCACGTCGCGGTTGTCTTCACCACCCTTGAGCGCGGCCGCGTCACCTTTCTCGGTGAAGCTGTCGGTGTTGAGGTGCACGTAGGACAGATTGGCGAACGGCTCCAGGTTCATCGGTTGCAGGCCCAGGTCGTATGCGGCCTCGGTGAACAGTTGCGCGGTGGTCGCGTCACGTTTGGTTTTCTGTTTGCCGCTGACGTCGCCGAACTGCAGATCACGCTTCACATCGATGCGATGCCAGCTGTACGCGCCGCCGACCGTCAGGCGCAACGCGTCGATTTCATGGCCCAGATACGCACCCAAGTGGTAGCTGTCGACCGACGCCGACGAATGCGTGCCGCTGCCCATGCTCAACGAGCTGTCGCTGTAACCAGTGACGAAACCGAGACGGGTATCTTCAGCAATCAGACCGTCGACGCCAGCCAGCAGCCCGCCGATGGAGCTATTGGAATCGGCATTGTCGTGCCCGCCATCACTCTCGCCCCACGAGCCGAGAACCTTGACCCAGACATTGCTGCGCTCATCAGTCGGCGCATCGGCATTGAACAGATCACGCTCACGCAGGCGTTCGCCGACGGCTTCGCGCAGGTAGCGGCTGTCGTTGATCAGCAGCGTGCCGATGGCCGGGTGAATCTCGCCGGACAACTGTTGAAAGGCCTGCTGCGCCGACGCTGCGTTGGGCGACAGCAACAGGGTTTCGAACAGCGCATTGCCCGCACCCAGACGCTCGGCGGCGGCACCGACGGCGCGCTGGTTTGGCGTCAGACCAACGCTGGCGAACGATGCCTCGTTGCGCCCGACCGCCAGTTGAATGCCGCCCGCCGAATAATCCAGAGTGCCGCCAAGGAAGGCGTAATTCGGCAAGACCTGACCGAAACGCCCTTCAATGCCGCCCGCCGCTTGCAGAATGTTGTAGCGGGTGCCGAGCAGGCTTTGCACTTCGCCGGTACTGAGCAAGGTCGGACTGTTTTCCAGTGACAGGCTCACCGTGGCGCCGTCGATGACGGCTTTGCCACCTGCGACGATCTGGTCGCTGCTGGTCGGCGACAGCTCTACGGCGTAGGTCGAACCCGGCGCGAAAGTCACGTCACCTGCCACATTCAGGGTGCCGATGGAATTGCCCGGCGCCACCGTGCCGCCGCTGTTCACCGCCAGCGCGCCGATGCGGCCATTGCCGCCGAGGATGCCGCCGTTGTTGACGGTGACCGCCGATTGCAGCGAACCGTTGATGGCCAGACGGCCCTGGTTGACCAGGGTCGGGCCGCTGTACGTGTTGTTGCCGGTCAGCACCAGGGTGCCGATGCCTTGCTTGGTCAGACCGCCGTGGCCGCCGATGTCGTTGCGCCAGGTGTCGAGGCCGCACGTGATGTCGCTGCACACCCGCTCGGTCGGTTTGCCCTGATCGATGATCGCGCCGATGCCCGGCAGATCGGCGACAAACTGGCCGGAACCGTAAGCGCCCTGCACGCGGAACTCCTCGGGAATGTCCTGCTCGGTGACGAACATCGCCGGGCCATCGATAGCCTTGCGCAGGTTGATCATGCCCCAGCCGTACAAGGCGTCGATGCCCGGTGCGCCGAGGTCGGTCGCAGTGGTGCGCAACACGCTGGCGACCTGATCGCCGGACATATACGGGAAGCGCTCCATCAGCACAGCAATGGAACCGGCCACGTGCGGCGCGGCCATCGAGGTGCCGTTGTAATTCTTGTAGCCGGTGGTCAAGTTGTCGGCGTTGGTGCCTTCGATGATCGAGCTGTAGATCTTGGTGCCTGGCGCCGACACGCAGTAACTCGCGGTGTAGCCGCAACGCGAGGAGAACGTGCTGATCACATACGGATTGGCGCTGGCGGTGTCCGGGTTCTGCTGCAACGCGGCGACGGTGATCCAGTTCGGCGCGATGTCCGGAACGAAATAACCGAGGCCGGCAATGGCATCCGGGTTGTTCAGGTTGTAGTCGTTGCCGGCGGCAAAAATAGTGACGATGCCGCTGCGTGCGGCGGCAATCGCGCCGTCGTAGGCGCCGCCGGGTTTGGTGCCGAGCAGCGTGCGGATTTCGTTGAACTGCAACTGCGCGTCGTTGACGGTGAAGTGCGGATACGCCGGATCGCGGCCGCCGAGGTCGAAGCGGTCGGTGATGCCGATGCCCCAGCTGTTGTTGATGATCCGCGCACCGCTGGCGATCAGCGCATCCCAACCGGCCTTGTACACCGCGCCGTCGTTGCCGCGCACGATGCCGTCTTCAGGCCCCGGGTCGCCGTTGTCAGCGCTGATGATCTGCGCACCGAATGCGACGCCGTGCATCACCCCGCCGTCGCGACTGCCCGCCGCGATACCGCCGACGTGGGTGCCATGGGCGCCAAGCTTGCCGTCGGAGCCGACCGAGGGCGAACCGTCATAGCGGAACGCGTCGCCGGCTTTCACCGGAATATACGGGTCGGTGTATTCGCGGATACCGCTGGTGACCAGGGTGACGACTTTGTTACTGCCAGAGAACTCCGGATGCGCGGCGTAGACCGGCTGATCGAAGATGCCCAGTTTCACGCCTTTGCCGGTGTAGCCGGCGGCGTAGGCGTAATCCGCGCCGATCGCGCCCAAGCCCCAGTCAGCCTTGAATTCATTGCTGCGCCAGCTCGACGGATCACCGCTGCGGCCGTTCTCCACGTAAGGCGCTGCCTGTGCCATCGCACTGGCACAGAGCATCGCGACTGTCAGGGTTTTCAGGGCAAAGCGGCCACCCGATTGCGCGGGGGTATTGTTGTTATCCATCCACGACCTTCCTTAGTGATGTTGCGAAAAATCCGGTTGTTTCAATAGCTGTGGCGAGAGGCACCTTTGTCCGCTGTAGCCAATGACAAACCGCACCTGTGGCGAGGGGATTCATCCCCGTTGGGTTGCGAAGCGACCCCCCAGCAATTTTTCCAACCTACGTAAACACAGGTTTTGCGACTGCTGCGCAGTCGAGCGGGGATAAATCCCCTCGCCACAGCGACTCAAACCTATGGAATCAGAACTGCCAGTTCAGGCTCAGCCCTACGCCATGCAGCTGCTCGCGGCTGGCCAGTTGGCCGGTGTAATCGAGGTTGACCCGCACATCCTTGCTCAGGGCCAGACTGGCCTGCACGCCGACCAGCGCTGCATCGCGTACCAGCGCCGAGCTCTCCACCGCGTACGGCGTGCCGCCATTGGCAAAGCGCACATGTTGCTCGGAATCGATATCGCTGAGGCTGTGCTGCCAGCCGAGACGAGCGCTGACGTCCAGCGCCTGCTGGCTGGAAAGGTTGAAGGTTTTGCTCGCCCGCATGCCCAGAGTGCTCAACACCACGTCGCGCTGATCGCCAGAGCTTTTCAAGGCAGCGGCATCGCCCTTCTCGGTGAAGCCGTCGGTGTCCAGATGCAGGTAAGTCAGGTTGGCAAACGGTTCCAGCGCCAACGCTTGCAACTGCAAGCGATACGCCGCCTCGGCGAAGACCTGGGTGGTGGTTGCGTCGACTTTGGCCTTCTGCTTGGCGCTGACGTCGTCGTATTGCAGATCGCGCTTCACTTCGCCGCGATGCCAGCTGTAGGCCGCGCCAGTGCTCAAGCGCCACGCGCCGATGTCGTGCCCGGCGTAAGCGCCGAGGTGATAGCTGTCGACTTTCGCCGAGGAATGCGTGCCCGAGCCCATGCTCAAGGAGCTGTCGCTGTAGCCGGTGACCAGACCGATGCGGGTCTGCTCGTCCAGCGCGCCGTCGACACCCGCCAGCAGGCCGCCGATCGAGGTGTTGTAGCCGGCCGTGTCGTGGCCCGAATCGGTGCTGCCCCAGGCGCCGAGGGCTTTGATCCAGCCGTTGCTGCGGGTCGCCGATTCATCGTGCAACCGCTCGCCGACCGCATCACGCAACTGGCGGCTGTCGTTGATCAGCATTGTTCCCAGTGCCGGATAAATCTCGCCGCTCAGTTGCTGGAAGGCTTGCTGCGCCGAGGCTTGAGTCGGTGCACGAAGCACGCTTTCGTAAACTGAATTGCCGGCGCCCAGACCTTCGACTGCCGCCGCCACCGAGCGCTGGTTCGGCGTTTGCCCGACGCTGGCGAAGCTGGTCGCATTGCGTTCGATGTTCAACTGAATGCCGCTTGCGGCGTAATTGAGGGCGCCGCCGATGAACAGGTAGTTCGGTACTACTGCAGCGAACTGTCCCTGCACGCCGCCGGCCGCTTGCAGGATGTTGTACTGGCGGCCAAGCAGGCTTTGCGCTTCGGCGCTGCTGAGCAAGGTCGGGCTGTTTTCCAGCGCCAGGCTGACGCTGGCGCCGCTGACGGTTGCCGTGCCGCCGGCGACGATGCGGTCACTGCTGGTGGGCGATAGCTCGACGGCGTAAGTCGAGCCCGGAGCGAATGTCACATCGCCGCCGACGTTCAAGGTGCCGATGGAATTGCCCGGTGCGACCCGGCCGCCGCTGTTGGCGGTCAGCGCGCCGATGCGTCCGGAGCCGCCAAGGGTGCCGCTGTTGTTGACGGTGACGGCTGACGTCAGCGAGCCATTGACCGTCAGCAGACCACCGTTGACCGTGGTCGGGCCGCGATAGGTGTTTGCGCCGCTGAGCAGCAATTGTCCGGCACCGGACTTGATCAGGCTGCCGTGATAAACCCGGTTCGCCGCTGCCGCATCACGGAGCATGCCGACGGCATAATCGGTCTGGTCCTGCTGACTGGCGCCGGCCGGCAAACCGTTCTGCCAGCCTTTGTCCTGCAGGGTTTGCTGCCAGGCGCTATGCTCGGCGAGGTCTTCGCGCTGGCGCTGGAGCAGCGCGTTGTCGGAGATGTCGTTGCTCCAGACATCGCTCTGCCCTGCCCCCAGATTGGCATCGAACGCACCGAGCAATTGTCCCGGTCCGAGCATCGCCCGATTGAGATTGGCGACGCCCCAGCCGACGCGCTCGTTCGGTGCGTTGGTGACCGAGCCATCGAGCTGGGTAGCGGTGGTCAGCAGCACTTCGAGCGCCTGCTGGTTGTTCATGTACGGATAACGCTCCATCACCAGCGCCAGGGCGCCGGTCGCGTGCGGCGCCGCCATCGAGGTGCCGGACTTGATCGCATAAGCGCCGCCAGGAATGGTGCTGTCGATCTTCGCCCCCGGCGTGGTGATGCACCAGTACTTGGCGATCCCGCACTGGTTGTACTTCTGCTGGTTGCTCTGATCGAGCCCGGACACCGCCAGCCAGTGGCCTTCCAGATCCGGCTGAAAGTACGGCAGCGCTGAGCGCACGCTGGCGTTCGGGTAGCCGCTGTTGCCAGCGCTGAACACATTGATTACACCGCGCCGCGAAACGTCGGCAGCGGCGTCGAGCCAGGTGCCCTTGTTCCAGTGCTGCGCGTAGGCGGCGTGCAGATCCGCGAGAGTGCGGTAACTGACATCCGGCGGCTGACTGCCCCAACTGTTATTGATCGCCCGCACGCCGGCGTCGGCGAGGCTGTCGTACACCGCTTTGAAATAACGCGGATCAGGGCTTGGGCCGAAAAGGAAACTGTCGTTCTTGTTGGTATTGCCGACGTAGATTTGCGCGTTGTACGCCACCCCATGCATGCCGCTGCCATCACGGGCGGCGCCCATGGTGCCGACCACGTGAGTGCCGTGGGAATCGTTGTTGGGGTTGAGCGTGCCGTCGACATTGAACGCTGAGCCATCAACGTAGCTGCCGCTGGCCGAGACCGGGTGATAGCGATCGGCGGAGAATTCCGGGTGGGCGGCATCGAAACCGGAATCGAGCGCGCCGATCTTCACGCCCTTGCCGGTGATGCCGGCTGCGTAGGCTTGATCGGCCTGCATGCGTTGCAGGCCCCAGTCGCGCAGGAACTCGGCACTGCGCCAACTGGCCGGATTGCTGGGCTGGCCGGGTTCCAGGTATTGGGCCTGAGCCTGGTTTGCAGAAATCACAAGCAACAGGGTACCGACCGAGATCGGCTTGATGCGTACGTCCATGTTCATCACTCTCGTTTTTGTTGTTTTGGTCAGGGCTGAATTGCGGTGTCGCCCGTTCCCCTCACCCCAGCCCTCTCCCCGAGGAGAGGGAGCCGATTTGTGTTGATGTCAAAACCTGCGTCCGGCTCGGTCGTTCACGTCGATGCAGCTATCGCGGTCCCCTCTGCCTCTGGGAGAGGGTCAGGGTGAGGGCTGTTGCGCGACCACAAATGCTTCGTCCACCCGCGCCAGATCCTGCTCATTCAGCGTCCCGGCGTAGTAATGCAATTTGGTCCAGGCCATCAGATAGTCGTAGCGCGCCTGGGCCAGGTCGCGGCGGGTGGTGAACAGTTGCTGCTCGGCATTCAACGCATCGAGATTGGTGCGTTCGCCGCCCAGAATGCTTTGTCGGGTCGAGACCACCAGCGCCTCGGCCGACTTCAGGGCCTTCTGATAAGCGCGCAATTTGCTCACCCCGGACAGGCAGGCGCTGAACTGGCGGCGCAGTTCGATCAAGGTTTCGCGGGTTTTGCCATCCAGTTCATATTCGGCCTGTTCCATGGTGCGGCTGGCCTGCCGTGTGGAGGCCGATACCCCGCCGCCGGCGTACAGCGGCACGCTGACTTCCAGGCCGATGGTGTTGGTTTCGTAGCGCTGGTTATAGGTGTTGCCGCTTTCGGACTCGTTGTCGCGCATCGAGGCATAAGCACTGACTTTCGGCAGATGCCCGGCGCGGTTGCGCTCGACTTCGTAGCGCGCCACTTCCACGGCCTGACGCTGCGAAGCGAGGTTCGGGTTGTTGCTGATCGCCAGTTCATGCCAGGTGTCGAAGTTGGCCGGTTGCAGGGTGAAGGTCTGGAATTGCTGACCAAGCGGCGCCAGATCGCCGATGTCCACCGCCGGCACGCCCACCAGCGCGCCCAGCTCGCGCAAAGCGGCATCCTGCTCGTTGCGCGCTTCGATCTCCTCGGCAGTCGCCAGCTCATAGCGCGACTCGGCTTCGAGAATATCGGTGCGCGTGCCCTCGCCCTGCTTGAACATGTGTTCGTTCTGCTGGAACTGCTGTTCGTAGGCCTTCTTCTTCGCCTGGGCGATGTCGATCTGGTCTTGGGCGAACAAGGCTTTGGTGTAGTTATCCAGCACGCGCACCAACAGTTCCTGACTCTTGCCGCGAAACGCTTCGTCGGCAAACAACGACTGCGCCACGCCTTTGCGATACGCCGCGTAAGCCTCGTAATCGAGCAGCGGTTGCTGCACCGTGAGCGCCGAGCCGTAACTGTTGTAGTTGCGCTCATCAGTTCGATTGCGCGCACGATCATCCAGAGACGTCGCCTTGGAAGAGTTGCGGCCCTTGTTGTAGGTGTAACCGATCCGTGGCAGCAGCCCGGCGCGGCCAATCACGCGGTTTTCCAGGCCAGCATCGCGCTCCTTGATCGCCCCCAGGAAGACCGGATCATTGCGCAATGCCTGTTCGTAAATCTCGAATGGCCCCATGGCCGCGACTGCCGCGTGACTCGCGAGCAGCGTCATTGCGGCCCCCAGCATGCAAAGCTTTTTCATACAGCCGAACATCCTTATTCCTCGGTCAACGCAGAACCGGCGCGATCAAGCAGCGGTTTGAACAGGTAGTTGAGGAGTGAACGCTCACCGGTGCGCACGAACATTTCCGCCGGCATGCCGGGCTTGATCACCAGGCCGTTGAGCTTTTCCATCGCCTGATCGCTGACGCTGCTGCGCAACACGTAATACGGCACGCCAGTTTTCTCATCGACCATCTGGTCGGCGGAAATCAGGCTGACTGTGCCGGGCACGCGCGGGGTTTTGCTCTGGTTGAACGCGGTAAACAGGATGTCCACCGGCAAATGCGTGCCGACCTTGTCGATCAGGTTGATCGGCAAGTGCCCCTCTACTTCCAAGGTGGTGCCTTGCGGAACGATCTCCAGCAGGGTTTCGCCCTGACGCACCACAGCGCCTTCGGTGTGCACGCCGAGGTTGACTGCCACGCCATCGGCGGTGGCGAGGATCTCGCTGTGTTGCAGGTCGAAACCGGCGGAGGTCAGCTGTTCGGACAGCGTCACGCTTTTCAACTGCGCGTCGGCCAGTTGCGTACGCACTTCCTTCTGGTATTCCTCGCCGTGCTGCTGCAACTTCAGGCGCGATTCGAGAATGCCCTGCTCCACGCGGCCGCTTTCACCGGTGTTTTCCGCCAACTGCTGCTGCACTTGCGACAGTTGCCGCTGGTAGTCCATCAAGCGGTTGCGCGGGATGTAGCCGTTGTCGGCCAGCGGTTGCAGGTTGCTCAACTGTTGCTGCAAGGAACTGGCCTGGGCATTGAGGTCGCTGCGGGCGCGGCGCATGCCGGCCAGTTGTGCAGTGGCGCCTTCGATGTTGGCGCGCAGTGCCGCTTGTTCCCGGGAGAACGCTTCGCGGCGGCTGCTGAACAGTTGCCGCTGGCCTTCCAGCACCAGCGCCAGGCGCGGGTCCGGGTCGTTGCTCAATTCAGGCGGAAAGGTCACCTGTTTGAGGTTGTCGCGCTCGGCCTGCCAGCGCGCGAGGCTGGCCCAAGCCATGCGGTACTGCGCCTGCAGCGATTGCACATCGGCGGCGACCTGCGTCTGATCGAGGCGGAACAGTGGCTGGCCCTGCTTCACGATCTCGCCTTCGCGCACCAGAATACGGCTGACCACGCCGCTGCTCATCGACTGCACAGCCTTGCGTTTGCCCGACACCACCACGGTGCCCTGCACCGGAATGCCCTGATCCAGCGGCGCCAGTGCCGCCCAGGTGAAGAAACTGCCAGCGCCGACGATGGCCAGAATCCAGCCCAGGCGTGCGAAGAATTTCGCATCGCGTTCCGGGCGCTCGGTGAGGTAGGCGTGTTCCATGTTCGCTTCGTTTTCAGTGTTCATGCTGGCGCTGCTCATACACCCGAATTCCTTGTCGTGGGCTGATACTGCCGGCTCATGCTGAGCCCGCCCGGTGCTTGTGCGGCCTTTTCGCGTTGCTGTTCCTGCTGACCGGAAAGTGCCTTGAGCACATCCTGACTCGGGCCGAACGCCTGCAAACGGCCATCGTTGAGCACGAGCAATTTGTCAGCCTGAGCCAGCACCGAAGAACGGTGCGTCACCAGAATCACCGTGGCGCCTTGCGCCTTGAGTTGCGCGATGGCGCTGGCCAATGCCGCTTCGCCGACGGTGTCGAGGTTGGAATTGGGTTCATCGAGCACCACCAGACTCGGCGTGCCATATAGCGCGCGGGCCAGGGCCACGCGTTGTTTCTGGCCACCGGACAAGCCGCTGCCGTCCTCGCCCAGTTGCGTGTCGTAACCTTGCGGCAAACGCAGGATCATTTCGTGAACGCCGGCCTGTTGCGCGGCAGCTACGATTTTTTGCGGATCGGCTTCGCTGAATCGCGCAATGTTCTCGGCGATGGAACCGCTGAACAGCTCGATGTCTTGCGGCAGGTAACCGATGTAAGGACCAAGCTGATCGCGGTTCCAGCGATGAATATCAGCGCCGTCGAGGCGCACGGTGCCGCCCAGAACCGGCCACACGCCGACCAGCACTCGAGCCAGGGTCGATTTGCCGGAACCGGAAGCGCCGAGCACACCCAGCACTTCGCCAGCGCCCAGCGTGAAATTGACCATATGCAAAGTGGCTGCACGCTGCCCGGGCGGGCCGGCGCTGACTTGTTCGAAGGTAATCTGGCCTTTCGGTGCCGGCAGTGCCATCGCCTCGTCGCTTGGCGGAAACGCCTGCAACAGCGCATCCAGACGGCGGTAAGCCAGCTTCGCCCCGCTCCACTGCTTCCATACGGCGATCAGTTGATCGATCGGGCTCAGCACGCGACCCATCAGGATCGAACCGGCGATCATCATCCCCGCCGTCATGTCGCCCTTGATCACCAGCAACGCGCCCAGGCCCAGCACCAACGATTGCAGGCACAGGCGCAAGGTCTTGCTCAGTGAACTGATCACCGCGCCGGTGTCGCTGGCCTGGTTCTGCAAGCCGAGGAAGCGCGAATGCACCCCGAACCAGCGCTTGCGCAGCGATCCGAGCATGCCCATCGCCTGAATGGTTTCGGCGTTGTGCAAGTGGCTGGTGGCCAACTGGCTGGACTGCTGGGAAAAACCGGCGGCTTCGCCGAGGGGCTTTTTGGTCATGTATTCGTTGAGGCAGGCCAGCGCGATCAACAACAGCGCGCCCGCCGTAGCCAGCACGCCGAGCCAGACATTGAACAAATAGATGACAAACAGATAGACCGGAAACCACGGCGCATCGAAGAAGGCGAACAGCGCCGGGCCGGTAACGAACTGGCGAATGTGGGTCAGGTCGCCCAGCGACTGCCCGGCGTTGCCTTCGCCCTTGAACAGATTGCGCTCGAATGCGGCCTGGTAGACGCGCAGATTGAAGCGCCGCTCCAACTGGCTGCCAATGCGGATGACGATAAAGCTGCGGATCACTTCCAGCAGGCCGATAAAGGCGAAGAAACCGACCACCATCAACGACAGCATTGCCAGGGTGGTTTCGTTCTGCGATGACAGCACACGGTCGTAAACTTGCAGCATATAGATGGACGGCACCAGCATCAGCACGTTGATCAGCGCAGTAAAACACCCGACGCTGATCAAGATGCTCTTATAGTCACCCAGTGCCTTGATTAACGGAGCGGTGGCTGGGGCCTTCGCCATCTTCATTGATTCTTCCTGAACAGTATTCATCGTGCCTGCGGGGCGCGACTTCAATTAATTAAGCGACCCTCCCGGAATACACTTCCGTGGCGCCCATTTACACTTTCATAACAACTAGCGCGGATTAATGCGGCGCAGTTGATTTTATTTACCTTGCTTATAACCATGCGACGAATCGCTATAGCTATATTGGTTTGTAAAAGGCAGATCAGCTATTGGGCGCCGTACGTTCCAGCGTGACGATCAGCCCGGACTTCAAAGTCGCCAGATATAACCCGTCACGTTGTCGGCTGAAAAACTGGATTCTTGAGCCTTCGTTACCGGTGATCGACAAGCCGTCAGGATCAGGAAACCAGCCGATCGGAGCTTGCTCGAGCCATGTACCCAGACAGTCTGCGCCCTGCCCAATGGTCTTGTTGGCGAGCAGTTCGACGCTACAAGTATTCGAGGGCTTGTCCTGGAGCTTTTGCGCTCGCAGGTCATCGACTGTGCTGGACAGTGTTGCCTGCCACTTTCCGGCAAACACGGAAGGTTCTTCAAGTCTGAGGCTGCTTGCCATCGCTGTTGCTCCTGAAATCGTAACGAGCGCCGCTGAAAGCCACGCCGATGCCGTGTAGGTAAAAGCTCTGTAGGTCATGGGAAATTTCGCTCCAGCCTGTAGCGTTGCGTACAGCAGCTATCGATGCAAGTGAAGAAAGCGACGCCAGGGCGCCGCTTTCCCTTCACATCACGCGACGATGTCGCTGGTCGCAGCCTGGCCCACGGTGCTGACAATAAAGTCAGCCACGCCATGCCCGGAGAAATCCACCGACAACAGGCTGTTGCCGCCCGACGAGGTCAGCACGGCATCGCCGGCCGAACCGGTGAAGCTGTTGACGAAGTGCAGGCCCGCGCCGTTGGTGATACCGGTCAGGTCGATTTTGTCCAGACCGCTGACGAAATCGAGGATCTGATCGATCGCACCCGGCTTGGAATCCGAGCTGGCGGCGAACACGAAAGTGTCCGAACCAGAACCGCCCCACAGTTTGTCAGCACCACCAGCGCCGTACAGGATGTCGTTGCCGGCACCGCCCTTCAGTTCGTTGGCCACGCTGTTGCCGATCAACAGATCGCTGCCCGAACCACCAATCGCGTTCTCGATGATCGCGCTCTTGGCAATCGACACGTTGCCGACCAGGCCGCCCACATCAGAGAACGAAGCGTCATTGAGGTTGATCTTCTGGTTTTGGGTGAAACCGGAGAAGTCGAGAGTGTCCTTGCCGCCGGCATCCCACACCGAGAACACCACTTTGTCGCTCGACGACGATGCGCTGAGGAAATCACGGCCGGCATTGGAATTGAAGCCGTAGGTGGTATCACCAGTGCGGGTGCTGGTGTTGGCGCCGTAGAGTTTCTGGATCGCGGCGATGTCATCCATCAGCGGGCCTGACGAGTAGGCTTCGACGCCGCCCTTGCTGAAGTTCTGGTTGGTGTTGCTCTCGCTCCAGTAACTCATGACGCTGTAGCCACGGGTGTCCTGGCCATAAGTCGCATCGTTGTAGGTCGGGTTGCCGTTGCCGGCGTTGTAGTCGCCAGGGTGCGCAAGGCCAAGGGTATGGCCGATTTCGTGGGTCAGGGTCTGACGACCGTAGTTGTTCAGATCCGGGTTCTTGTTCTGCGTGTAACCGCTGTTGATCAAGTACCACGAGGTGCCGTCATAACCAGCGCCGGTCCCCGGCAGATAGGCAAACGCCGCAGCGCCATCCTGGCCACCGCTGTAGTTACCGAAGGTCATGTGCCCGTCGCCGCCCGAGGCTCTCTCGGTGAAGGTGACATTGGCCACGTCGGCCCAGGACTGCATGGCGAGCTTGGCCTGCGCCTGCTGTTGCGCGCTGAACTGACTGAACCCGCTGATCCCGTGCTTGTTCATCGTGCTGTTCGAGGCCGAGGTCAGGAACGTGTAGGTCAGTTCGATCTTGCCGCTGCCGTCCTTGTCCTGGTAGGCAGCGCCGTCACGCAGCAATTGGGTAGCCGCCTGGTCGACGGTGTACGAGGGTTTGCCATTGACCGTGAGGTTGCCGCCGCGGTCGTACTGATGGCTGAAGCTATTGATCTGGTTGTACGCCGAGCTGAATGCAGCCAGCTGGAAAGCCTGTTCGGCGGAATCAACAGCATTGGTTTTAACTTTCGACATAAACACACTTCCTTGTTTAGCAATGGAACAGTTTTTGTCCGACAGGACGATCTTTGGCGAGATCGTCCTATCACTCGCCCAATGAAGGCGTAACGAACCTGACACAATTTGAAATCTGTCGTAAAGAGTTTTTTTGCGATCCAATTTGGTGGTATCAGGAAACTGCCGTAAACAAAGCGTGCGGGGAGAAAAGTTTGTTTTTAGTTGCGGCGAGGGTGGAAATTGTCTGACGATTTTCTATTTAAATATTAAATATCGCTAAGTTTGGATTTGTTGGGCAAGTCACACTTTCAGTCAGCGGTGCCAGTGCTTTGATATCAACTCTGCGACTTACTCGGCCCGTAGGAGCTGACGAGTGCAACGGGCTGCGATCTCTTGATATTGACCTTCAAAAAGTCAAATTCAAAAGATCGCAGCCTCGTTGCACCCACCGACTTCTGTAAGGCGATTTATCGAGAAGGACCCTGGTCAAAGATCACGTCGACCTCGTAACTGTCGTCTCCAACGGCTTCAGTTGTGAATTGCAATTTACCATTGATGCGATCCCCTGAATGCTGGAGCGTCACAAAGCCCGGCTTTTCCTTGTCTGCGTAAAAATGCCTGGGTTCAGTAGTCGCCCCAGAGCGGGTGTAAGCCACAAAAAGAACTCGCGCGTCCGTGAGCGGAATCTCTGTGCCGGCATCAGCCTTGTTGCTGAGATTCACTGCGATAGATGAAAGATGAAAGCTGCTATTGCCCTCCGGGTCGACCATCGTGCCATGAAATCTGAGCGTCCCTCCCTGCTCGTCGCGATGGGTTTCACTGGCGAAGAATTTTAATTCCTTACCACTACGAAGGTTTTTCACCGCTCCCTTCAATACATTCTCCAGACCATTCTCATTGCTCATCATTAAAATCCTCAGTAAGGAAAGGCGACATTTCGCCCTCCTGCCAAGGCATTAAATCCAATTTGCAGCGGAGCTGGACCTGTCAACAATGACAGGTGCAAACCCTGTTTTTTCGTGCTAATTCCCGCCAACACTGTAACGCCGGGCGCTTTAGCACCCGGTAGACCTCGATCAACTCCCCGTCCGGATCTTGTTCCACACCCGCGTACGAATCCGGTCGATATTCAGCGGCATCGCTTCCAGCGCAAACAGCTTGCCCATCATTTCCGGGCTCGGGTAAACCTTGGTGTCGTTCTTGATCGCCGGGTCGATCAGTTTGTCCGCCTGTTCGTTGCCATTGGCGTAATGCACGTAATTGGTGATGCCGGCCATGACATCGGGGCGCAGCAGGTAGTTCATGAAGGCGTAGCCGGCCTTTTCGTCTGGTGCGTCGGCGGGCATGGCGACCATGTCGAACCAGATCGCCGCGCCTTCCTTGGGAATCGCATAACCGATCTCGACGCCGTTCTTGGCTTCCTTGGCGCGGTTCTCCGCTTGCAGGATGTCGCCGGAAAAGCCCACCGCTACGCAGATGTCGCCGTTGGCCAGGTCACTGGTGTACTTCGAAGAATGGAAGTAGCTGACGTAGGGCCGCACTTTCATCAACAGCGCTTCGGCTTTCTTGTAGTCTTCCGGATTCTTGCTGTGGTGCGGCAGGCCCAGGTAGTTGAGCGCCGCCGGGAGCAGTTCCGGGCCGTTGTCGAGGATCGCCACGCCGCACTTCTGCAGTTTTTCCATGTACTCAGGCTTGAAGATCAGATCCCAGGAATCCACCGGCGCGTTGTCGCCCAGCGCCGCTTTGACCTTGGCAATGTTGTAGCCGATACCGGTGCTGCCCCACAGATAAGGGAAACCGTGCTCGTTGTTCGGGTCGTTGGTCTGCAAGGCCTTGAGCAGCGCCGGGTTTAGATTCTTCCAGTTCGGCAACTGACTCTTGTCGAGTTTCTTCAGCGCCCCACCCTGAATCTGCCGCGCCATGAAGTGGTTCGACGGAAAAACCACGTCGTAACCGGATTTGCCGGTCATCAACTTGCCGTCGAGGGTTTCGTTGCTGTCATAGACGTCATAGGTGACGCCGATGCCCGTGTCTTTCTGGAAATTCTTCGTGGTGTCCGGGGCGATGTAGTCGGACCAGTTGTAGACCTTGACCGTCTCGGCCGCGTGACTGACGGAAGCGGCCAGCAGCAGCGGCGCCAATGCGAGGGTTTTCTGGATCATGAGGCGATTCCTGTATGGGCTTTTTTGTTGGCAGGCAATCAAAGGATCAAACAATCAGAAAATCAGCACGTAGCTCTTGCGCACGGTTTCCTGGATATCCCAGATCCCGAGCGTGTTGGCTGGCAACATCAGTGCGTCGCCGCCTTGTATGTGCAGGGTTTCGCCGCCACCGTCGGGGGTGAAGGTGCAGCGCCCGGAAATGAAATGGCAGAACTCCTGCGCAGTGATCTGCCGCCGCCAGCGGCCCGGGGTGCATTCCCAGACGCCGGTTTCGACACCGTCGTCGCGCTCGACACTGGTGGTAGAGGCAATTGCGACGGGTTCGCCGAGGGGCACGGCGACCGGGTTGGATTCTTCGAGCTCAAGCGTGGCGGTGTTCTTGAATTGGGTGATGCTCATGGCGTGACCTGTTTATTGAGGGAAACGACGTTCAGTGCATGAAACCTTCCATGAACCCGGCAACCCGGCTGGCGAGCTTGCGCCGCCAGGGCGCGGTCGCGGGATTGGCCAGGGTCTGGTCTTCGTGCACGAAACTTTTGATGATCGCGTTGTAGCCGAGCCAGCGGCATGGCTCCGGCTCCCAGGCACGCAGCGCATGAATGCCGCCGTCGGGCAGGACCCACGGTTGTTGGGTCAGCTCGCTGTTGCGCTCAAGAATCAGATCGGCCAGCGTCCGGCCGCCGAGATTGCTGGCACCGACGCCCTCGCCGCCATAACCGCCCGATAGCGCGATGCCGCTGGCGCGGTCGCAAAGCATGTGCGGCCTGAAATGCCGCGACATGCCAAGGTTGCCGCCCCAGGCGTGGGTGATCTGCACATTTTTCAGCTGCGGGAACAGTTCGCCGAACAGATAGCGGCGCAACTCGACTTCATCGCGGGTGAGGTTGAAGTCATGGCGCAGCTTGCCGGCGAACTGATACCCGCCACGGGCGCCGAAGATCAGACGATTGTCGGCACTGCGCTGGCCATAGGTGACCTGGCGGCTGAATTCACTGAAGGCCTGGCCGCGATTGAGGCCGATTTCGTCCCAGGTCGCAGCGGACAGCGGCTCGGTGGCGACAATCAGGCTTTGCACAGGCAATTGATAACGGCCAAGTGGCGGCAAGGTCACCGAATAACCTTCCACGGCGGGCACGATCCAGCGGCTGCGCACGCCGGCCTTGGCGGTGCGCAGAGTGCCGGGCTGCCAGTGGGTGACCGGGCTGTTTTCGTAGATTTTCACGCCCATGTTCTGCACGGTCCGCGCCAGGCCACGGACCAGCTTCGCCGGGTGAATGGTCGCGACATGAGGGGCGAAAATGCCGCCGTAGGGCTTGGCCACGCGGATCTGCTGGGCCAGCTGCTCGGGACTGAGCCAGCGGTAGTCGTTATCGGTAAGGCCCTGGGCGTGCAGCTTGCTCAGGTAATCGCGCAGAACGGTTTCCTGCTCTGGGTAGCGCGCCGCACAATAAAGCACTCCGCCCTTGCGGTAATCGCAGTCGATGCCTTCACGTTCGAGGACGATCTCCACTTCATCGGGGATGCCGTGCAGCAGATCGAACGACGCCCTGCGCTGCTGCGGCGATAAGCCTGCGAGCAAACGGTCCTCGCCCAGCAAATTACCCATCAGCCAGCCGCCATTGCGTCCGGACGCACCGAACCCGGCGGTTTGCGCCTCGACGATGGCGATATCCAGGCCGGGCGCCTGTTTTTTCAGGTAGTACGCCGTCCACAGCCCGGTGTAACCGGCGCCGATGATCGCCACGTCAACGTCCAGGTCCCGCTCAAGCGCAGGCCGCGCCAGCAGCGGCTCATCGAGCTGATCCATCCACAAACTGATCGTGCGCCACGCCGACATGCCAGACTCCGCCACTGAAAACTTTCGATGGCGTCGATCCTAGTGGCTGCCTTCAGTGAATGTCTTGCGCGCGTGCCCGCAGAGAAATTTGTTTGGCGTAGGCCTTGGGCGACTGGCCGGTGTGTTCGCGAAAGCATTTGTAGAACGCTGACAGCGAATTGAAGCCGGCGGCAAACGCCAGCTCGTCGACACGCAACGGCGGCGTAGCGCTGTCCAGCGCACGCAGCAAATGCTGCAGGCGCGCCTGATTGACGTAGCGATAAAAGCTTTGCCCGAGCACCTGATTGAGCAGATAGGAAATCTGATTGCGGCTGTACCCGCACTCCTTCGCCACCCGTTGCAGGTCAAGCTCAGGGTCAAGATAGGGCTGCTGCTTTTCGAAATACTGCTGCAGGTCTTCGGCCATGAAACTCAGCTGCCGCGGTGACAGACCCAGCCGACTGACGGCCGGACGCTGACTCTGTGCCGAACTGCCGTCGGCTTGAGTACGCACCAGCGAGGCATACTCGTTGACGCGCCAGATCAAGCCGTCCTTGACCGTGATCGCTTCGCTGGAGCGAAACGACACCAGGCCATCGCCGCCACGCAAGGTCACCTCGTATTGAATGAACGCGGTGTTGCCATCCACCCGGATTCGGTCGCAATGCTCGAGCAGTTCGTCGGATTCTCGCGGCATGCTCACGCGCACATATTCGCGTAACTCATCCAGACCGAGCACCCGGTTCTGAAAGAAATCGTTGTACTGGATCTCGGCGTGATAAAGCGCCATGACGCTGTCCAGATCCCGGTGTTTCCAGCTCAGGTGATAGCGCATGACCGTGGCCGCCGTGGCCTGGGTCTGTTCTGGGCCGTCGTCATCGGCGTGCATAAGAGGCTCGGCGAAAAAGAACCGAGCTTGCCCAACTTCCTCTGCCGCTTCAATGAAAAATCCATGGTGGCGTTTTGGCGATAATCGATGAGCCAGTGACTTACATCAAAAAATGCGAATCAATCGCTAAACGGACTGAAAAAACTCACAGTTTTTTCACACACGGATGCTACTTTTAAAGCTCAAGCACTGGTTGAGCCAATGAAGGCTCTTCCCACCTAACATGAGCAAAAGGAAGCGCTCGATGAAGCAGGCGGGCAACACCATGAATAAAGGGTTCAGCAAAGTCACCTTTCCAAACGCTTGCCAGCTGATGCGCTGGCATTTTCATCCCATGGGTTTCGAGGCGACGATGGATGCGCCGGGCAGCATGATCGCCCGTCTTTTCGATCGTGCCAGCGGCGAAACCATGATCGCCATCGCCGGCATTCCCTGCGCAACGGTGATGAACGCGGCGGACGTCGAGCGCATGATCGAAGCCATCGAGGATGAGCTGGAAGCGTTCACTCCTCCGGAATCTCTCAAGAACTACGCATAACCACCTGATTTAAAACAAAAAGCCCGCAGCGATGCGGGCTTTTTATGGGTCAGGCACTGGCCTTTTCGCATCGATGGTCGACGAAGAAGGGCTTGCCCTTGGCGACTCGATCCGACGCCCTCGGCATGTTTACCGCTTGGGTTTCCTGCGGTTCGACGTACCAATAGCAATGACTGACGGCGCGTGTGATACCGACGTAGGCAAGGCGCAGGATTTCGTCCTTTTGCGCAGTGTCGTATGGCTCGCTGTCACCGCTTTTACCCAATCCCGCCATGCGATAGACCTGATTCTTGTACGGAGAGCTGGTCAGATGCTGGCAATCACCCAGCAGGAATACTGCATCAGCCTGCAAGCCTTTGGCGCTGTGATAGGTCAGTTGCTTCAGCCGCCGCGCGTCGTAGGGCAAGCTCGAATCTACATTAAGTACAGGCTGAATATGCTTCTCTATCAATAACTTATCGCTGCTTTTTCGATAAAGCATCAAGATTGAATCACCCCGCCGGTAATGCTCGGCCAGGCGCTGACCCAATGCTTCATCATCCCGCTCAAGCACGTTGACCGGGTGAAGCGGCTTGGGCTCACCACTGGCCTTGGCCTTCTTGCCTGCGATTGCCGGCGCTGCACGGACGATGTGTTCGGCGGCGTCGATGATGTGCTGATGGCTGCGATAGTTGTCACTGAGCATCACTCTTGTGGTGCTCGGTGAAGGAAATTCCTTGTTGAACTCCATGAAGTAGCTCGGTGAACTGCCACGCCAGCCGTAAATCGATTGCCAGTCATCGCCGACGCACAAGAGCGACGACCGCTGCGCCCCTCGCCCGATGTGCATCGCCGGGCCACGGCTGCGGATTTCATTGAGGCTGGCACGAATCCACGAAACGATCTGCGGCGATACGTCCTGGAACTCATCGATCATCAAATGCGCCATCGGCCGCAGCAACTCATTGCCGAGCAGCTTGAGGTTTTCCGGCGAGTGCTCGCTGAACAACGCGAACATGCGGTTGTAGGTCATCACTGGCGGTTTCTGATCCAGCAGGTGATCTTCAAATGCGCGCCAGAACAGGCTCAGGGCTTCAAAGAAAAAACGATCAGGATCGTCCTTGGCGAAGCTCATCCGACTGACCGCGTCTGGTACATCCAGGCCGAGGTTTTCGATAAAGCCTGCTGCGGCGACAAAACAATCCAGCAATGGCGCCGATGCCAGTTCGCCTTTGACCTTGTAATCGAAGCCTGGACCGGCGCTGGCATCACCGGCCAATGTCGCTAGAATCCGCCTGGATGACTCGTAACTATCGAGCCATATCAATGGCTTACGGCAGAAAGCTTGAAATAGGGTGCGCTTGACCGCCCATTCTGCACGGACACTCAGCTTGGCGTTGGGTCGGGTCAGGTGGGCGTTTTCCTTGGGATCAAAGCCGAGCACCACCCAGGCATCGAGACTGGGAATATAGCCATGAGCGTGGAACTGCGAGCCATTGATTTCGAAGGCCTGCCGATTCGGTTCAATGCCTTTGATGGGCCACGCCCCTGCGCGAAACCACAGATCCTCAATCACATCGCAGAGCTCTTCATCGCGCTTGGCCGCCAGTTCAGTGACCGCCATGCGCTTCTGCACATCGGGGTGGTCGCGTTCCAGTTCCTTCAACTGTAATCCGGCACGGGACAGCGGCTGGATCAACTGGCGGAAACGCTCATCGTCGTTGAACAGCCGGTGATAACAAGCATTAAGTTGCTGGCGCTGTGCGTCATTGATCCGCAGGTCAAACGGATTGCTGTCGACCTCCTCTGCGCCGCTTTGCGGGCGATCGCTGAGGTTCTCGAAAGCCTGCAAGCGCTCGAAACCCGGCAGGCTGCGGACCATCGGCAGGATGCGCGAGTGGAAGGTTCTGACCAGCTCGCGCGCCTGCTTGAGGTTCAGCGGCTGCCCCCACAGCGTGAAGATTTCGATCAGTTTGTTGATGAAGTCCTTTCGCGATTCGCGGGTGAAGGTCACCACGGTCATCGAATCCAGCTCAAAACCCAGATAATGGCTGAGCAAGAGAATGCGCAGCACCAGCGTGGTCGACTTGCCGGCGCCGGCACCGGCGACCACCGAGGTGGACGGCGTATCGCTGAAGATCATCTTCCACTGCGCGGCGCTGGGCTGGGCGTGGGGCGGAAGCAAACGGGCAACGTCAGCCTTGATGCGCTTCTTCAGTTCCGCCGTCAGCGGCAGGCGCCAGTCATCGAACAGGTGGTTATCGACGCTGGGCGGCCGATGCTCGGTGTTGCGGCTGTCGCGAATCAGCAGCACCTGGCGGCCTTCCTCCAACCCCTCAAGCTTGCCCTCCTTGAAACCGTATTCGACGCCAGCGGTGTGGCCACTGCGAAATCCGTCGGCTTGCCCGTGCAGCCACGACGCCCGGTGCTGGGCGCGCAGCTTGGTCAACCCGTGACCAAAGAATCGCGCGGCCAGACGTTTGAACCAGGGCATCTCGGCCAGTGGACGAAGTTCAGGGGGAAGATCGGGGGTGTGTTGCGCCACGCTGACGGACTCCAGGGTGTGAGGCTGTGGCGGCTATGGTGTCTGGATTTGCTGATGAGTTCTAGCGAAATGCTTACAGGTCATTGGTTTAGGCGACGAATTGAAAGTCGGATGAGACGATTTCGAAGCGCATTCCTATCAAATTACCTGATCATGATGCGGCAGTTTTTGCGCTTTTTATCGATGATTGCCTGATAGATGATCGCCGTCATCAACCACGGGGTCCGCCCCCTGACGACCCTTATTAGGAGACGATCATGCTTGAACTCAGACCCTTCAGCTCGCTGGGCGGCGCCCATCATGGCTGGCTGGACGCGCATCACCACTTTTCCTTTGCCGAATACTACGATCCGCAGCGGATGAGCTGGGGCAACTTGCGCGTATGGAACGACGACATCATCGCCGCAGGCACCGGTTTCCCGCAGCATCCGCACCGCGACATGGAAATCATCACTTACGTGCGAGAAGGTGCCATCACGCACCAGGACAACCTCGGCAACAAGGGCCGCACTGAAGCTGGCGACGTACAAGTGATGAGCGCCGGCACCGGCATCGCTCACAGCGAGTACAACCTGGAAGACAAGGAAACCAAGATCTTCCAGATCTGGATTCTGCCGACCGAAACCGGTGCGCCGCCGTCGTGGGGCGCCAAGCCGTTTCCCAAAGGCGAGCGCGAGGGTTTTGTGACGCTAGCCAGCGGCAAGGACGGCGACGATGAGAGCCTGCACATTCGCGCCAATGCACGTCTGGTGGCGGCCAATATCAAGGCCGGTGAAACCGCTGAATATCGACTGGACGAAGGGCGTCGCGCCTATCTGGTGCCGGCCACTGGCGTGATCGAGGTCAATGGCTTGCGTGCCCAAGCGCGTGACGGTGTGGCGGTGGCCCATGAGCAAGTGCTGACGGTCACGGCGATCGAGGACAGCGAGATCGTACTGGTCGACCTGGCTTGATCTGCAGGCAATAAAAAAGGGCAACCATTACGGTTGCCCTTTTTCATGTGCGCATCACTTAGTGGAAATAGCGCCATCCACCAACGTTTGCGCTTCGGCCACTAGTTGCTTGAGGTGGTCGTCGCCGAGGAAGCTTTCGGCGTAGATCTTGTAGATGTCTTCAGTGCCCGAAGGACGCGCGGCGAACCAGCCGTTTTCGGTCATGACTTTCAGACCGCCAATGGCTTGATCGTTGCCCGGTGCATGGCTGAGGATGCTCTGGATCTTCTCGCCTGCCAGCTCGGTCGAGGTGACCTGTTCCGGCGCCAGCTTGCTCAGCAGTGCCTTTTGCTCAGGGTTGGCCTTGGCGTCGACGCGTACCGAGAACGGCTCGCCCAGTTCGTCGGTCAGGGCGCGGTAGGCCTGGCTTGGATCGCGCCCGGTGCGCGCCGTCATTTCGGCGGCGAGCAAGGCTGGAATCAGGCCATCCTTGTCAGTGCTCCACACGCCGCCGTCCTTGCGCAGGAACGAGGCGCCAGCACTTTCTTCACCGCCAAAACCCAGCGAGCCATCAAACAGGCCATCGGCGAACCATTTGAAACCGACCGGCACTTCGTACAGGCCACGGCCCAGGCGCTTGGCCACGCGGTCGATCAAACCGCTGCTGACCACGGTTTTGCCGACAGCGGCATCGGCGCGCCATTGCGGACGGTTCTGGAACAGGTAGTCGATGGATACCGCCAGATAGTTGTTCGGCGCGAGCAAACCACCGGACGGCGTGACGATACCGTGGCGGTCGTGGTCCGGATCGCAGGCGAATGCCACGTCGAAGCGCTCTTTCAGGCCAATCAGGCCCTGCATCGCGTGGCTGGACGACGGGTCCATACGGATTTGGCCGTCCCAGTCGACGGTCATGAAACGGAACGTTGAATCGACCTGTTTATTCACCACTTCCAGGTCGAGACGGTAGTGTTCGGCGATGGCCGACCAGTAGCGCACCCCTGCTCCGCCCAACGGATCGACACCCAGACGCAGCTTGGCATCGCGGATGGCGTCAAAGTCGATGACGTTGATCAGGTCGGCGACATAGGTGTTCAAGTAATCGTGACGATGGGTGGTGCTGGCCTTGAGCGCTTGCTCGTAGCTGATGCGTTTGACCCCGGCCAGTTTGTTCGCCAGCAGCTCGTTGGCCTTGGCTTCGATCCACTTGGTGATGTGGGTATCGGCCGGGCCACCGTTGGTTGGGTTGTATTTGTAGCCACCGCTCTGTGGCGGGTTATGCGACGGCGTGATGACGATACCGTCCGCCAGGCCAGAGGTCCGGCCGCGGTTGTAGCAGAGAATGGCGTGGGAAACTGCCGGGGTCGGCGTGTACTCATCGCCTTCGGCGATCATCACGGTGACGCCGTTGGCGGCGAGGACTTCCAGCGCGCTGGCGCCGGCCGGGGTCGACAATGCATGGGTGTCGATGCCGACGAACAGCGGGCCGGTGATGCCCTGGGCTTCGCGATACAGGCAGATCGCCTGGCTGATGGCCAGAACGTGCCATTCGTTGAAACTCAAATCGAACGAACTGCCGCGGTGGCCGGACGTGCCGAACGCCACTCGCTGGGTAGAAATCGATGCATCAGGCTGGCCGGTGTAATAGGCCGTAACCAGTCGCGGGATATCGACCAACAGTTCTGCCGGTGCCGGTTTGCCCGCAAAAGGACTGAGTGTCATGCAAAAACCTCTGAAATCGGAGTGGTTCAGGAAATGCAGCGCAGTTTACTGGCAGTTTGACCACCGTGCGACGGGATGTATCCGAAACTCGCCCGATGTTTTTTAACGTTATTGACCGGGTGACAGGCGCAAGGCATCGCCGAGCAAGCCGATGACACTCGGCAGATCCCGCTCGCCGTGGTGCAACGCGCTTATCCGCAGATGATCCGCATGCAGACCGTGCAGGCTGAACAGCTCGCCGGGGGCCACGATGATCTGTTGCTTGAGCAGGCGACGGAACACATTCGCCATGTCGACCGGCCGTAACGAACGCACCCACACCGTCGCCCCGCCCTGCGGCTCGACGATCTGCAGCGTATCGCCCAAACGTTCGTGCAGAACCTGGATCAACACGGCTCGCCGCTCACCCAGCATTCGCCGCAGCACAGATAAATGCTGATCAAGCCGCCCGCCATTCAACAACCGGGCAATCGCCTTTTGGCGGATCGGCGACAAGCGAAATGCGCGCAGCAGAAAATGGCGTTGCAGCGCCTCACGCCAGTGACGCGACAGGACAAAGCCGAATGGCGCTTCAGCGCCGATGAATTTCTCGAAAGTGGAAAACACCAGCAGACGCTCAGGATCAAGCCAACTGCGCAAACGCTGTGAATCATTGCGCTCGTCAAGCTCGCTGTAGCAGTCGTTTTCCAGTACCCAGACGCCATGTTGATTGAGCAACTGCGCAGCGGCCTGCTGACGCTCATGGGTGAAACCCTTGCCGTGGGGCATGCTCAACACTGACGACAACAGAACCAGACGTACTGGCTCGTTCTCCAGCAGCGATTGCAGCACCGACAGGTCAAGCACGCCTTCGGCCAGCAATGGCCATTCGATCACGCGCACCCCGCACGACTCGAGCAGACGCAGTATCACCCAGTCGCACGGTGATTCGACAATTACGCTGGCGTGACGCAATTCAAGCACCGAGATCAGAATTTCCAGGACCCCGCGCAGATCGGCACCGATGTAGATGTCATCGGCATGCCAGAAATGCTCCGTCGAACTCGTGTACCGCGCCGCGAGGGCAACCCGCAATTCCAGCTCTCCGCAAGGTTGCACGAATGTCTGTAGCTGACGCGGATATTGGCGCAGAAGCTCACGTTCCAGCGTCAACAACGGACTGTCCAGCGGTTGCAGCGAGGCCGGTTCGTCGGCGCTCAACACACACATTCCGGGACGTCTGGCGTTGACGTACACGGTCTCCAGCAGATCATTGCCGTTGCCGGGCGCATCCATGCTGAACAGCGCTTGCGCGTAATACCCTGACTTGGCTATCGAATAGACTCGACCTTCCTTCTCCAGGAGCGAATAGGCGTACTGCACCGTTGAAATGGAGACATTCAGTCGATCCGCCAGTTGTCGCAAGGAAGGCATGCGTACCGCCGCACCACCTCCGGCGTCATCAATCAGCGTGGTCAGATATCGATAAACTGCCTGATAAACAAAGTCGTTGTCCCGCGCGCTTTTCACACCCTCATTTCCGTAGATATCGGTTCACAACCTAGGCTCCGGCTCACCGTCAGCGTTCCGTCGACCGCTCGAACGGCGCAGCCGAACGCGCCTCATCCGAACCCGAACTCTCCGAGGCCAATTGCGCGGGCGCATGAATCTGCACAGGGCCCGTTGCATAGAGGCGGATCACCAACCTGACCGGCAACCCGCTCACTTCCGTTATCCACTTCAAAACCTGCTCCGGCGCGTGCAAGCCTTGCATGGCGCGGTGCAGGTCAGGCATGGCGACCAGCATGCCGGGATGACAGTTGCGCAGGAACCGCTCGAGCCCTTTGCCGTTGTCGATGAACGGTGCAAACAGCAGGCACACCAGCTGCGTTTCGCTCAATCCGAAACCATTGATGAGGTAATCCTCGGCAAGCGCCCGCAGCTGCTCTGGCCCGCCGGCATTGTCATAGCTGGCCAGCAAGTGCTCGCAGACAGATTCGGCGACCTGTTTTCGCCGCATGTCTGCCAGCGTGTGACGAACATAATCGTCGATACCCGCCTCATAGTCGCGCCCCTCGATGAAGCGTGCGTACAAATCTCGCACGTGCGCCGAGATCAGAGGGTCAGCGAATACCGCTTCGCCCTGGTACAGCGCCAGGTCGTCAGGTTCATAACCGAGAAATTCGCCCAGCAGCGGCCAGCGATCCTCGATTTTGCCGACCATCATGTCGTTGATGTCGATAAAACTGGTGCGCCGGCAGGCTTCGAACTCACCTTCCGGGCGCCACGCTATCCGGTCGTCATCTGCGCGCAGCTCGCGGTAAAAATCATCACCGAGCCCGTCGAGCAGCGGAAAAAGCGCTTCGAATCCGGCAGTGACCAGTTCTGGACCGGCTATTGCCACTCGCTGCATTGCACGGTTCAGGCCTTCGAGGAAATGCTGCTGACTGCCTTTGGTTTCAGTGCTGATCATGGCGTCGACACCATTGTTCCAGCGGGCGATCTGGCTGTAGTACTCGGCCGTCGCCAGATAGGCGTCATCCCATAATTCAGGCGTTTCCAGCCAGGTGCGACAGTGCCCGACCAGCAGCAGATTGACGCGACTGGCCTCACGCCCTTCGCTGCTCACAGGCGTGCGATGGTCGAACGGCAGCACTTCGCGGTTATCGACCATCAGCACCTCGACCCGTGGATCGTCATAAAGGAATAGCGCGCTGTAGCTGCGATGCAGGTTTTGCAGGGCGAGCGGGCTGTCGCCACTCCAGCGCAGGGAAGCCACGCGCAACTGGAAGGTCGCCGGAGCACGTCCGGCAATGGTCAACTGCGCAGCCCGGAGCAAAGCCAGGGTGTAGCAGCCGTCACGCAGGCCGGACTGAGGCACCAGCACCTTGAATTGCCCAATGTTTTCCATGCCGCCAGCGGCCACCACCAGGCGCTGTATCAGCAACTGCAATGCCGTGCGCTCGGCTCGGGAAAAGAAACTCAGCAGACGCTGCAATACTTGCTGATAGACATAGTTCATTGCCTGATCATGGATCGTGCTCATCGGTATTTACCCGGTATCAAAAGTTTCATGCCGCGCAGACATGACAATGGGCGCGCGGCAATTGGATCAATAAGTAATAGACGCTGAAATGCTAACACTTACAAAGTTGTAGTTATTTGAAACACTTCACCTGAATAAAGCCATCCAAATGCCAAGCGTCACGCTCAACCACCCGTATTCATTGGGCTTTCGCCATTCGCAAATGATCTGAGGAAACTTCCCACAACGTCCCACGACAAATCATTACAAGAAAAGGAGAAGCAACTTCCGAAACGCCCTACAGCAATTAAACAGAAATTGGCGAAGCCAGCCGAGCCAGCCATTTGATATTGCCTTGGACAAATTGAATGCACAGCCATAGCTCATTCCTTGAGATGAAAGTAATCATTCAATTATCAGTGCTTATAGTGTGATTAGAAGATACAGATCGAAGGCAAAAACCAGTTCAGTTGCTGAAGGGCCAATGCTTCGATATCGGGAAGGGTTTACTGACAGCGGAGGATCTAAACAGAAAAGAGTCCGTGGCGGCCACGGACTCTGATGAGCGGATTTACGCGGTTTCCACTTGCAGGGCCACTCGCTCGCGGCATGGGCATTCGTCCATGTAGCGATGCGCTTCGACGAACTCGTTGAACGCGAATACACGCGTCTTGAGCGGCAGGAGCACGCGGTCAGCGGTCAACTGGTTGATGTCACGCAGAGCACGCTGCAGAGCGACGTGGTCCTGAACAATGCCCAGCTCCGGCTTGCCGGTGAAGTTGCCGATGCAGTGCACGAAGAACTGGATGTTCTTCTGAAATGCTGCACACGCCGGGAACGGGGTCTGGTTACCACCTTGCAGCCCGTACAGCACCAGACTGCCGCGTGGCGCCAGCACATCGCCAAGCAACGACATCTGCGGGCCGCCAAGACCATCGAACACCACATCGACGCCGCGGTTGTCGGTGATCTTGTTGATGCGCATCAACAGATCTTCCTCTTCGGTGACGATGACCTTCTCCGCACCGAGGGACAGCAGGTACTCCCGCTCCTCCGCCGATTTGGTCGCGGCGATCACTCGCACACCCAGCGCTTTGCCCAATTGCACAAACGACGGGCCGGCGCAGTGGCTGGCGTCAGTCACCAGGGCAAATTGACCCGGTTTGACCCGCGCCAGATCGGCATAAGCGAAGTAGGCGATCAGCAGCGGCGTGTAATGCACGCTCGCTTCGATCGGGCTGAGCACATCGGGATAACGGGTCAGCGCGGTGCGCGGCAGAACGATCGACTCGCCGTAAACCGGATAGTCGTTCGGGCTTTCCGCTGGAAAACTGGCCACTTTGTCGCCGACGGACAGGTCGTCGACGTCAGCGCCCACCGCAGTGACCACCCCAGCCATTTCATGACCGAGGCCCGAAGGCAGACGTGCCTGGGACGACGCCAGATTCTGGCGCCACAGGGTGTCGTACCAACTGATGCCGATTGCCTCGACACGCACCTGCACTTCGCCAGGACCTGGCTGAGCAGCCGCATGCTCTTCGCATTTGAGCACCTCGGCCGGACCAAACTTGTGAAAACGGATCGTGCGGGACATCGCAAACCTCGTCAAAGTAACCTCTAATGCCATGAACTCTATCTGGGCTTTGGACCCAAGACCATCAGTGGCTATTAATAGTCGACATGCCTGTCATTGATTCCGCATCAAGGGCGGCATTGGCAAATTCCATGAAAAAAGGCTTGCCGCCGTCGCAGTAAAGCTGAATTTTCCGGTGCAGAGTACCAGCCTTTCCCCGTAAGATTCATGCCGGCCATTGTTCTCATATGGTCGCCCTCGTCAAGTTTGATGACTCTGCCAGGACTCCAGATGAATCGTAATGACCTGCGTCGTGTCGACCTGAACCTGCTGATCGTGTTCGAAACATTGATGCACGAACGCAGTGTGACTCGGGCCGCGGAAAAATTGTTCCTCGGCCAACCGGCTATCAGTGCGGCCTTGTCGCGCCTGCGCAGCCTGTTTGACGATCCCTTGTTTGTCCGCACCGGCCGCAGCATGGAGCCGTCCGCCCGCGCGGTGGAAATCTTCGCCCTGCTCTCGCCCGCCCTTGATTCGATCTCGACCGCGGTCAGTCGCGCCGCCGATTTCGATCCGGCGACCAGCACGTCGGTGTTCCGCATCGGTTTGTCCGACGACGTCGAATTCGCCCTGCTGCCGATGCTGCTCAAGCGCCTGCGCGCCGAAGCACCAGGCATCGTCCTCGTGGTGCGGCGGGTCAACTACATCTTGATGCCGGGCCTGCTGGCCTCCGGCGAGATTTCCATCGGCGTCAGCTACACCACCGACCTGCCGGCCAACGCCAAGCGCAAGGTCCTGCGCCGCAGCGCACCGAAGCTGCTGCGCGCCGACACCGTGCCGGGGCCGCTGAGCCTGGACGACTACTGCGCCCGACCGCATGCACTGGTGTCGTTCGCTGGTGACCTCAGTGGTTTTGTCGATGAAGAACTGGAGAAACTCGGACGCAAACGGCACGTGGTACTGGCAGTGCCACAGTTCAACGGACTGGGCACGCTGCTGGCGGGCACCGATATCGTCGCGACCGTGCCGGATTACACGGCTGAGGCACTGACGGCAGCTGGAGGGCTTCGTGCTGAAGATCCGCCGCTGCCGACGCGTACGTTTGAACTGCACATGGCTTGGCGTGGGTCGCAGGATAACGACCCGGGAGAGCGGTGGTTGAGGTCGCGGATTCAGATGTTTTTTGGCGATCCGGATAGTCTGTAGCCTCTACACCGTAAAGCGTTGACTCAATCTGACTTTCCATTTTTGCGTCGGAAGGATTTTGCGCCGCATCCTCGCGGACTGATACGGAGATCCCATGTCCTTTGTTCCGGCTTTTACCGAACTGCTTCTGAAGCACCTTCAAAGGGAAGAGCGCCAACGGATCCTCAAGTCTATTGTAGTTACCGTGGCTCCAGAGCTATGGCTGAGCCTGGAGTCTGCGGCACTTCTTGACATCCACCGAGATCAATTCGGCTTAGGCGGACAACTGGATGATCGTGAAGAATTCAAACCCGACTGGTTGCTGGCAGATCGCGTCAACGTTCCTCGCTGGTTGATCGCCGCCGAACGTCGAAAAGTCGATATCTGGGTAGAAGACAGTTATGGTGAAGTTTCTTCGAAAGCCATTGAATTCAAGATCATTCATAACAATAAAAACGCCTACGAGAAAATTAAAGGCATTCGGGAGGATATGTTCAAGTCAATTCCCTGGGCCAGACAAGGCGAGTGTATAGAACGCTGGGGCATCGTACTCCTCATCTATTCACGTTTTTATGAAGATCAGCGAGGTGGCTACACCTATGGAAAATTCGCGAATCGCGAAGATTTTTTAAGTACTGTCAGCAAGCGCCTGGGTGATAGCAACCTTGAAAACCTTTCGGACTTCCAACTCGAGTTGGTCATGTCACCGAGGCTCGTGACCGACCTTTGCGATGCCAACTATATTATTCCCAACAAAGGAGCGGCAGTTTACATAGCGCTGATCAAACCAAAACAAAAAAATTTGGACTTTGCGCAGGCGGGCATCTAAGTTAAGTTCCTATTATGACTACACCCAACTTTATAACTGTTACATCAGAGGTGACATCTAATGGCAGGAATTGCAACGAATACCAGTTTAGAACTGCGAAAAAGAATCTCAGAGTTCAATCCTGCCTACGTGCAGCATTGGGACGACTGGCTGAAGACGCCAAATAACCAGCGCCCGTTAGCATTAAAATCGACGCTGGGACGATGGCAGGCCTGTCGGGGTAACCCCCTCAGGCAACTGTCAACCACGGCCCCGATCACGCATCCCTCACCTTACTTGGACGACCTGTATAATCAAGCGCTCCCCCAATTAAAAATACTCAGCAAATTCGACATGTCGACAACAGCTTCTTTTACGCCACTAACCATTAAGGCGCTGCATGAATTATGGAAAATTTTTGAAAATCTGTCCTATCAAAGAAACAATCCGAATCGCAAGAAAAAGGCTCCGCGTCAAGGCCTTGCTGGAATAGTCGGAATATCTAAAGCCGTGATGCTGGCCACCGATGGCCGCGTGGGTCCCGCCTTCGACTCTAAAGTCAGAGACGAATTGCTTTTTGGCAAAAAGATTGAAAGCTCTTCTGACTGGATCGATGCCTTACGAATTGCTTGCGCAGACATTAGCCAGTTTGAAAAAAAGAACAATGTCACTCTACAATCTGCGACTGGTATCAATCTTCATGCAGGACGTATCCACGACATGGCTCTGGGGCCGAAAAAAGTCTAGTTTCAATATTTAGCATTGTTTATTAATAGTCGGTGGAATATGAGATACACGAAACCAGAAAAGCTGTCGAACAAGAATTCCGTCAACTCATGTAAGTTAAGGAAGCCTGAATCAACATTAATTTGAAAGCTCTTAAGGAAAGCATCTGATTGCCATCGTCAGGCAGAACTGAATCAACGCAAGCTTGTTGACAACAACGAATCAACTATTCATTTACCACCAGTCACATCCAGAAAAGTCCCGGTGACAAACGATGCCTCCGCGCTGGCCAGCCACAAGATGGCCAGCGCCACCTCTTCCGGCTGACCGCCCCGCCCCATCGGGATCGAATCCTTCACGCGATCCACCCGCCCCGGCTCGCCGCCGCTGGCGTGCATGTCGGTATAGATGTGCCCCGGGCGAATGCAGTTGACCCGAATTCCCTCGCGCGCGACTTCCTTGGCAAAGCCGATGGTGAAAGTTTCCAGCGCACCTTTCGATGCTGCGTAGTCGACGTATTCATTCGGGCTGCCCAAGCGTGCGGAGGCAGAAGAAACGTTGATCACCGCGCCGCCTGTGCCGCCGTGCCGGTAAGCCATGCGCTTCACCGCCTGCTGCGCGCACAGGATCGGTCCCAGAGCATTGACCGCGAAGATGCGCTGCATGCGTTCGAAGCTCAGGTCCTCCATGCGTGACTGTTTTGCCAGAACGCCTGCGTTATTGACCAGAACGTCGATCCGTCCAAATGAGCGATCGAGGGCCGAGAACAGTTCAGCTACCTGCTCTGGGTCAGCACTGTCAGCACGCACCGCGATGCCTTTGCGCCCTAACGCTTCGATATCCGCCACCACCTCAAGAGCGGCGGACTCGTTGGCGACGTAGCTGATGGCGACGTCGTAGCCTTGCGCGGCAGCGAGTCGGGCGGTGGCGGCGCCGACTCCGCGACTGCCGCCGGTGATCAGAATCAGCGGGGCCTGCGAAACGTTATCCATGCGACGTTCTCCTGAGCAGTTGGGCTGTGTCAGCCGATGATAATGGCGCCGCTGGCGATGACCACGCAGGCCAGCATCCTGCGGACGGTGAGCTTTTCACCGAGGAACAAATAGCCGAGCAATGCGGCAAACAACACGCTGGTTTCGCGCAAGGCTGACACCGCGCCCAGTGGCGCTTCGTTCATGGCGTAGATAACGATTGCGTAGGCCAGCAACGAGACCAGTCCGCCGACCGCAGCGGTCAGCATTCCGGGCCGTACGGAAAACAGACTGCGAGCATCGCGCAGGCCGATATACACCAGCGGCATCAGCACGCCCCACAGTGCGCTCATCCAAACCGTGTAAGCCAGAGGCGCCCCCGACAGTCTGGCGCCAATGCCATCGACCACGCTGTAGGCAGCGATGAAACAACCGGTGCCCAGCGCATACGGCAGGCTCGGCACCGACAGGCTGCGCCCGCGAAAGGCCAGGGAAATGATTCCGCCGGATACCAGACCGATGCCGAGCAGTTCGCCGGGGGTAATGGTTTCGCCGGCAAACAGCGCGGCGCCGAGGGTGATCAGCGCCGGTGACGACCCACGGGAGACCGGATAGATCTGCCCAAGGTCGCCGACCCGATAGCTGCGCACCAGAAACAGGTTGTAGCCGACATGCAGCAGTGCCGAGAGCAGCGCATACCCCCAGCTCTCAGGTGCAGGCGCGGCCATGAAAAAGGTGGCGATGAGGCAGACGATGGCGATGGCCACGCACATTATTGTCATCGACCAGAGGCGATCGGCACCGCCGCGCAGCAGCGCGTTCCAGCTGGCGTGCAGGAGCGCGGCGAACAGAACGAGGAGTACGAGATGGATTGGCATGCCGCATTCTAGGCATCTCGGGCATTGGCATTACAGCGAAGTTTCCTCATTGCAGCATGAGCAAAAGCTCATGCTTCAGCGCTGGGGGTTCTGCACCTTCAATGCTTCACTGAGCAACCAATCACGAAAACTGAGAATGTGTGCCTGGGCTTCGATGCCTTTGGGGCAGACGAAATAGTAGGCCAAAGGCGAAGTGAACGGCACATCGAACAGCCTCACCAGACGGCCATCGGCGATTTCGTTTTCGACATGGCCGCTGCGCACCAGCGCCACACCCTGGCCGAGCAACGCAGCTTCCACCGTCATATTGGTATCACCAAACCTGACGCCTTCGCGCAGCGGTAAAAACTCCAGCCCGACGGACTGAAACCACACCTCCCATTTCGGCGCCAACTCGGCGCCGTCGCGGATAAGTAACGGCATCTGCAGCAACTCCGCGGGACTGCACGGCCTGCCGACGCGCTGCAGCAGTTCGGGACTGGCCACGGGAAACACCTGCTCACCGAACAGGAACTCCGAATACAGACCGGGATAATTGCCTTTGCCCAAGCGAATGGCGACATCGGCTTCGCCGCTGGCAAAATGGATGATCGTGTCCGTGGTATCCAGCGACACCAACAGCTCCGGGTGCAGGCGCGACAGATTCGGCAAGCGTGGCAGCAGCCACTTCAAGGCAAACGAATAAGTGGTGCTGACGGTCAGGCGAACCCTGTCCTTTTGCTCGCGCAGATCCTCCAGCGTTGCTTCAAGGCTCATGAAAAATTCGCGCACGATCGGCGCCAGCGTCGCCCCCGCCGCAGTGAGGCGTAACGACTTGCCGCGCTCGAACAATTGCAATCCCCAAAGTTCTTCCAGGTGCCGGAGCTGATGACTGACGGCGCTTTGGGTCACGTGCAGTTCTTGAGCGGCAGCCGTGAACGTCGGGTGCCGGGTGGCCACTTCGAAAGCTCGGAGGGTCGCGGTCGGGGGCAGGTCGCGCATATATGAAAATTCCGGGGGTGGCAGAAGCTGACGGCATGAATATCAGCTCAGTTAGAGCGAAATGCGTTCGCATGCCTCTCGCCCCAAGTGGATTTGGTGACGATCGGGTTTGGGTTTAGCCGCAGACCCACAAATCTTAAGCCGAGAGCCGATGACAAACCTTATGGTAACGATTAGATTACCGCCGCCCCGCCAATGGAGAGTCGGGCATTCAGTCTCTGCTCTCGTTGGCGACGACATCTGCACCAACGAAAACACCGGGATGTATCTGTCCCGTCTTTCGACTGACCATTTTTTAGGGAAAAAAACATGAGCCTGGTTTTCTGCCGTGGTTGCGCCAAGGAAATAAGTACTCTGGCATTGGCATGCCCCCAATGCGGCGCGCCTCAAGCGCCACTGCATTCCATTGCCAATGGCCCCATCATGGCGAGCGGCAACCCATACGTGGAGGCACTGAAGAAATATGCCGTGTTCACCGGACGCGCCACGCGCCGTGAATACTGGATGTTCTTTCTGATCAACATGGGCATCGCTATTGTCATGAGCGTTTTTGACGCCATGCTCAAAACCGGTGGCGCTTTGCAGAGCCTGTACAACCTGGCAATGCTGTTGCCGAGCCTCGCTGTTGGCGTACGGCGCATGCACGACACTGACCGCAGCGGCTGGTGGATTCTGCTGCCCATCGTCAACATCGTGTTTCTGGCGCAAGACAGCCAGCCTGGCCCGAATCGCTTCGGTGCCAACCGCAAAGGCTTCAACTGAGCAATAGCCGCAATCGCGGATCGAAACGGCCTTCATGGCCGTTTCGTTATTTATGACGCCCTTCTCGACAGGGCCTTGCTCGATCATTGCTCGTCACGCAAGAAAGAATTGCAAGAAAACACATTGTTAGCCCCCTAACGAAAGGTGCATGCTAGGGGGCTGCCTCGGCGCTTATATCATTCCGAATGATAGTTACCTTTGCTTCATTCGATTCGTGCCATCACACCCGCGCCGAGCATCATCCGCCCATCTTCAATACTTCGGCGGATTGCATCCATGGAACAATCACTCAAACATTTGCGCTTCCCGTTGGCCATGTTGGCCGTACTGGTGATGAGCGCCTGCGGCAAAACTCCGGAGACTGCCGGCGCCCCGCCCGCTGCCAAAGTCAGCGTAGCCAAGGTGCTGGAACAACCGGTCAACGAGTGGGACGAATTTACCGGGCGCCTCGAAGCGCCGGAAACCGTTGAAATCCGGCCACGGGTATCGGGCCAGATCGATCAGGTCGCGTTCACCGAAGGCGCGCTGGTCAAGAAAGGCGACCTGCTGTTCCAGATCGACCCGCGTCCGTTCCAGGCCGAGGTACGCCGCCTCGAAGCGCTGGTTGCTCAAGCCCGCGCCACCGCCACTCGCAGCGAAAACGAAGCCGCTCGCGGCGAACGCCTGCGTACCAGCAACGCCATTTCCGCTGAACTGGCCGACTCGCGCACCAGCGCTGCCCAAGAGGCCCGCGCCGCGGTTGGTGCTCTGCAAGCGCAACTGGACCTGGCCAAACTGAACCTGAGCTTCACCCGCGTGACCGCACCGATCAGCGGCCGCGTCAGCCGCGCCGAAATCACTGCCGGCAACCTGGTGACCGCCGACACCACCGCGCTGACCAGCGTCGTCTCCACCGACAAGGTCTACGCCTACTTCGACGCCGACGAACGCGTGTTCCTCAAATACACCCAACTGGCCCGCAACGGCCAGCGCGGCGCCACCACGCCGGTGTACATGGGCCTGTCCAACGAAGACGGCAACCCGCACCTCGGCCAGATGAACTTCGTCGACAACCAGGTCAATCCGAAAACCGGCACCATCCGTGGTCGCGCCGTATTCGACAACGCTGACGGCACCTACACCCCTGGCCTTTACGCTCGCTTGAAGCTGGTCGGCAGCGGCACCTACAACGCCATGCTGATCAATGACGAAGCCGTGGGCACTGACTTGGGCAAGAAGTTCGTGCTGGTGATGGATGGCGACAACAAGACCGCCTACCGCGCCGTTGAACTCGGTCCGAAAATCGAAGGCCTGCGCATCGTCCGCAACGGTCTGAACAAGGACGACACCATCATCGTCAAGGGTCTGCAACGGGTTCGTCCTGGCTCACCGGTCACCCCTGAGGTGATTCCGATGGCCAGCGAGCAGACCCTCGCCGCCCTCGCTCAACAACGTCAAGCGCTGGAAGCCAGCAACCTGCCCAAAGTTGCCCCTGCCAAGGGCGCATCGGGTTCGGCTGCGAAGCTGGCCGCTACGACCCCACGCGGTTAAGGGACGACAACTCCGATGAATTTTTCCCAATTCTTCATTTCCCGGCCGATCTTCGCAGCGGTGCTGTCGCTGTTGATCCTGATCGCCGGTGCGATCTCGCTGTTCCAGTTGCCGATCAGCGAATACCCGGAAGTCGTGCCGCCGACCGTGGTCGTGCGCGCCAACTTCCCGGGCGCGAACCCCAAAGTCATCGGTGAAACCGTGGCCGCGCCTTTGGAGCAGGCGATCACCGGTGTCGAGAACATGCTGTACATGTCCTCGCAATCGACCGCCGACGGCAAGATCACCCTGACCATCACCTTCGCCCTGGGTACCGACCTGGACAACGCGCAGGTGCAGGTGCAGAACCGGGTGACCCGGACCGAGCCGAAGCTTCCCGAGGAGGTGACGCGCATCGGTATCACCGTCGACAAGGCTTCGCCCGACCTGACCATGGTTGTGCACTTGACCTCACCGGACAAGCGCTACGACATGCTTTACCTGTCCAACTACGCGATCCTCAACATCAAGGATGAGCTCGCTCGCCTCGGTGGTGTCGGTGATGTGCAGTTGTTCGGTATGGGCGACTACTCGCTGCGCGTCTGGCTCGACCCGAACAAGACCGCTTCGCGCAATCTGACCGCGACCGATGTGGTGACCGCGATTCGCGAGCAGAACCGTCAGGTCGCCGCCGGTCAACTGGGCGCGCCCCCTGCCCCGACCGCGCAAAGCTTCCAGCTGTCGGTCAACACCCAAGGCCGTCTGGTTTCCGAGGAAGAGTTCGAGAACATCGTCATCCGCGCAGGCGACGACGGTGAGATCACTCGCCTGAAGGACATCGCGCGCATTGAACTGGGTTCCAGCCAATACGCCTTGCGCTCGCTGCTGAACAATCAGCCGGCGGTGGCGATCCCGATCTTCCAGCGTCCCGGTTCCAACGCCATCGACATTTCCAACGAAGTGCGCGGCAAGATGGAAGAGCTGAAGAAAGGCTTCCCGCAGGGCATGGACTACAGCATCGTATATGACCCGACGATTTTCGTCCGTGGCTCGATCGAGGCGGTGGTGCACACCCTGTTCGAAGCGCTGATCCTCGTGGTGCTGGTGGTGATTCTGTTCCTGCAGACCTGGCGCGCCTCGATCATTCCGTTGGTGGCGGTGCCGGTATCGTTGATCGGTACGTTTGCGGTCATGCACCTGTTCGGCTTCTCGCTCAACGCCCTGTCGCTGTTCGGCCTGGTACTGGCCATCGGCATCGTGGTGGATGACGCCATCGTCGTGGTGGAGAACGTCGAACGGAACATCGAACTCGGACTGACGCCAGTCGAAGCGACCAAGCGCGCCATGCGGGAAGTGACCGGGCCGATCGTGGCCACGGCACTGGTGCTGTGCGCGGTGTTCATTCCGGCGGCATTCATTTCCGGCCTCACCGGGCAGTTCTACAAACAGTTCGCACTGACTATCGCGATCTCTACAGTGATCTCGGCGTTCAATTCGCTGACCTTGTCGCCAGCGCTGGCTGCTGTGTTGCTGAAAAGTCACGACGCGCCGAAAGACCGCTTCTCGAAAGTACTCGACAGAATCTTCGGTGGCTGGCTGTTCCGTCCGTTCAACCGTTTCTTCGACCGTGCCAGTCATGGCTACGTCGGCACCGTGCGCCGGGTCATCCGCAGCAGCGGCATCGCCCTGCTCGTGTATGCAGGCCTGATGGTGCTGACCTTCTTCGGTTTCTCCAGCACGCCGACCGGTTTCGTACCCGGCCAGGACAAGCAATACCTGGTGGCCTTCGCGCAATTGCCGGATGCCGCGAGCCTGGATCGCACCGAAGACGTGATCAAGCGCATGTCCGACCTCGCGCTGAAACAGCCAGGCGTGGAAAGCGCCGTAGCGTTCCCGGGCCTGTCGATCAACGGCTTCACCAACAGCCCGAACGCCGGCATCGTCTTCGTGACGCTGAAACCGTTCGACGAGCGTAAAGACCCGAGCATGTCCGCCGGTGCGATTGCCGGTGCCTTGAACGGCCAGTACGCGAACATTCAGGAAGCGTACATGGCGATCTTCCCGCCACCGCCGGTACAAGGCCTGGGCACCATTGGTGGTTTCCGCCTGCAGATCGAAGACCGGGGCAACCTCGGCTACGACGAGCTGTACAAAGAAACCATGAACATCATCAACAAGAGCCACAACGTGCCGGAATTGGCTGGCCTGTTTACCAGCTACACGGTGAATGTGCCGCAGGTCGATGCCGCCATCGACCGCGAAAAAGCCAAGACCCATGGCGTGGCCGTCAGCGACATCTTCGACACCCTGCAGATCTATCTGGGCTCGCTGTATGCCAACGACTTCAATCGCTTCGGGCGCACCTATCAGGTCAACGTTCAGGCCGAACAGCAGTTCCGCCTTGAATCCGATCAGATCGGTCAGCTGAAAGTACGCAACAACAAAGGCGAGATGATCCCGCTGGCGACCTTCATCAAGGTCAGCGACACCTCGGGACCGGATCGCGTGATGCACTACAACGGCTTCATCACCGCTGAAATCAACGGTGCCGCAGCCCCGGGCTACAGCTCTGGCCAGGCGGAAAAAGCCATCGAGAAACTGCTCAAGGAAGAACTTCCGAACGGCATGACCTACGAATGGACCGACCTGACCTACCAGCAGATTCTGTCCGGCAACACCGCGCTGTTCGTGTTCCCGCTCTGCGTACTGCTGGCGTTCCTGGTGCTCGCCGCACAATACGAAAGCTGGAGCCTGCCGCTGGCGGTGATCCTGATCGTACCGATGACCCTGCTGTCGGCCATTACCGGTGTGATCATCTCCGGCGGTGACAACAACATCTTCACCCAGATCGGCTTGATCGTACTGGTGGGACTTGCCTGTAAAAACGCGATTCTCATCGTCGAGTTCGCCAAGGATAAACAGGAAGAAGGCCTCGACCCGCTCGCAGCGGTGCTGGAGGCCTGCCGCCTGCGTCTGCGGCCGATCCTGATGACCTCGTTCGCGTTCATCATGGGCGTGGTGCCACTGGTGTTCTCCAGCGGTGCCGGTGCCGAGATGCGTCACGCCATGGGTGTGGCGGTGTTCTCCGGGATGCTCGGGGTGACCTTCTTCGGTCTGCTGCTGACGCCAGTGTTCTATGTACTGATCCGTAACTTTGTCGAACGCGGCGAGCAGCGCAAAGCAGCCAAAGCCCTGCAATTGGAGGCGCAACAATGAGTCTGAAAGTCTTCCTGCCGAGTCTGCTGGTGCTGGCCCTCAACGCCTGCGCCGTCGGCCCCGACTACAAGACCCCAACCACGGAGGCGGCCAACATCACGACCGCCACCGATGGCGCCGCCGGGCAAAAGAACTTCGACCGCTCGAAATTCGAAGGCATCTGGTGGCAGCAATTCGACGATCCGACCCTGAACCAGTTGGTGAGCCAGTCGCTGCAAGGCAACCGTGAACTGCGCGTGGCGTTCGCCCGCTGGAAAGCCGCCCGGGCGATCCGCGACGACGCCAGCAATGACGCGATGCCGACCATCACCAGCCGCGCCAGCAGTGACCTGGGCAAAGGCCAGATTCCCGGCCAGACCACCGACCGGGTCAATAGCGAACGTTATGATCTCGGTCTGGACATGGCCTGGGAGCTGGACCTGTTCGGCCGCATCCAGCGCAATCTGGAAGCCAGTGATGCCGACCAGCAAGCCGCCGAAGCCGATCTGTATCAGCTGCAAGTCACCATGATTGCCGAACTGGTCGACGCCTACGGTCAACTGCGCGGCGCCCAACTGCGGGAAAAAATCGCCGTGGCCAACCTGAACAACCAGCAGGAGTCGCGCAAGATCACCATCAGCCTGCGTGACGCCGGTGTCGGTGATCAGCTTGATGTCGAGCGCGCCGATGCGCGTCTGGCCAACGTCGAAGCCTCCGTGCCGCAGTTGCAGGCGGAACAGGTTCGGCAGAAAAACCGTATCGCCACCCTGCTCGGCGAACGCCCGGACAAGCTGACCGTCGACCTGAGCCCTAAAGACTTGCCAGCCATCGCCAAGACGCTGCCGATCGGTGATCCGGGTGAACTGCTGCAACGTCGTCCGGACATCCTCAGCGCCGAGCGGCAATTGGCTTCGGCCACTGCGCGCATCGGCGTGGCCAAAGCCGACCTGTTCCCCCGGGTCAGCCTCAGCGGCTTCCTCGGCTGGACCGCCGGGCGCGGTTCGCAGATCGGTTCCTCGGCGGCCAACGCCTGGGCGCTCGGCCCAAGCATCACTTGGGCGGCGTTTGACCTCGGCAGCGTTCGCGCCCGTTTGCGCGGCGCCGATGCTGACGCCGAAGGCGCACTGGCCAACTACGAGCAACAGGTGCTGCTGGCGCTGGAAGAATCGGAAAACGCCTTCAGCGATTACGGCAAGCGTCAGCAACGTCTGATCTCGCTGATCCGTCAGAGCGAATCGAGTCGCAAGGCTGCTGACCTGGCGGAAATCCGCTACCGCGAAGGCACCACCGATTTCCTCGTCCTGCTCGACGCCCAGCGTGAGCGCCTGAACGCCGAAGACACTCAGGCCCAGGCCGAAGTCGAGCTGTATCGCGGCATCGTCGCGATCTACAAGGCCCTCGGCGGTGGCTGGCAACCGGAGACAGTTGCCAGCAAGTAAAGATTGTTAAAGAGCTCCTTTGGTTGGCCGCAACCAACCAAATTTTTTGCCCCGCGTATCATTCGGTCGTGGGGTTTTTTTATGCCACTGAATCACCAATCCCGTGTAGGAGCTGACGAGTGCAACGAGGCTGCGATCCTTGATGGGAATGTAGCCGGGGACGCTCTGCGTCCCAAGATCAAAAGATCGCAGCCTCGTTGCACTCGTCAGCTCCTACAGGGGGATCAGGGTTCCAGGACGGTGACGGTGGCGGTGGTACCGGCGCGCAGGCGATGCTTGCCGGCAAAGTCGCCATCGATGCCGATACGCACCGGCACCCGTTGCGCCAGTTTCACCCAGGTATAACTCGGGTTGATGTTCGCCAGCAGGCGGCTTCCCGGTGCGTTTTCGCGGTCGGCGATGGCGAAGGCGATGCTTTCTACCGTGCCGCCGAAACGCTCACCGCTCATCAATTGAATGCGTACCCGATCACCCTCCTCGATTCGCGGCAGCTTGGTTTCTTCGAAGTAACCACTGACGTAGAAGGAATCGCTGTCGACCAGCGCCAGCAGTGCCCCACCTGCCTGTGCATAGTCACCCTGGCGGGTCAGCAGGTTGGTCACGTAACCGCTCACTGGCGATTCGACGCGGGTGCGCTGCAAGTCCAGTTCGGCTTGGGTCAGCGCGGCAATTGCCAGTTGCACATTGGCTTCGGCCAGCCCGAGGTTGGCCTGATTGCGCAACAGATCCGCCTGGGCAACCGCTACGTCGGTACTGGCCTTCTCCCATTCTTCACCGGAAATCGCGAAGCCCTGCTTCAATGTGCGTCGGCGGCGCTCCTCGCTCTGACGCTGTTTTAGCAACGCTTCACTGGCGACGATTGCCGCTTGCGATTGCCCCAGCGAGGCCTTGGACACTTCCACCGAACGCCGGGCATGCTCGACCGCCAGTTGATAGCGCGCCGGATCGATCTCCAGCAACAATTGGCCCTTGTCGACATGCTGGTTGTCCTGCACTGCCAGTTTGACGATTCGCCCCGAAACATCCGCCGACAGCGTCACCACATCCGCCCTCACCCGAGCATCCCGTGTCCACGGCGCGCGGGTGTAATACTCCCAGGCGAACCAGCCGAGGACGATCGCCAGGATCACCACTGCCACGGTCATCATTCGTGCAACTAGTGCTTTCAAGACATCAGGCTCCCATCAACAGAATCAGCGTGGCGCAGACACAGGCATACAGTGCGCCTTCGAACAGTGCTTCATGCCACACCAGGCGCAGCACGCCGAGGCGCCGCAGACACCAGTCCAGCAACATGAAAATCGGAATCGCCAGTAACAGTGCCTGGGCAATCGGCGGCAGATAAACCCCGCCAATTTCGAAATCAATGGGCAAGTTGCGGTTCTCCTTCCAGGCCTTGAGGTTGCAAATATTCGCCGTGCCGCTCGAGGAACGACACCACAATCAGCAGCGCCACACGCATGCGAAACACCGACCAAAGATGTTCATGACTGGTGGCGTGCAGCTCGTCCAGCTCATCTGCGAGTTGGTGCAACGTGGCCAGCAGCGCCGCAAGCTGGACATCGTCGCGACCGGCAACCAAACGACCAGTCTTGCGCAACGCCGACGCCAGGCGTTGGCCGAACGCATCGGTAAGTAGCGCGTTGTTCTGCGCCTGCTGTCGCAGCTGATGCATGGCCACGCCCAAGGCCACGCATGCCAGGCTGATTTCATACAAGCGCTGCATGGCACGATCGTTCGCCGCTGGCAGCAGACCAAGCATGCTGGTCAGGCGATCGGTCATCCGACTCTCGAAAGCGAATTGTTGTTCATCGGTCGCAGGCAATTTGCTCAGCTGGTACACCTGCTCCCGCGCTTCGCCGTACAGGCGGCGGATGCGCAAGCCCGGGCGGAACGGGAAGATCAGCGCATAAACGATCAGGGCCAGCATCGCTGCGCTGACGTAGGCGCCGGCGAATTCGAACCATTGAATCGCTGTGTTCTGCCCAGTGCCGGTATTTTGCGGTCCGAGCATGAGAAAACTGGACAGGCCAAGGCCCATGCCGATACCGGCGGTGGCCGGACTGGAAATTCCCACAGCAATGGCATACAGCAGCGGCGCCAGCAGCAAGGCCAGCAGCTCGAAATCACTGATCGCCGGCACCAGCATGAACTGGTAGAACGCCGACACCACAAGCGCCAGGCCCAAGCCTCGCGCATAGCTTTGCGCAGCCATCAGCGGACGCGGAAAAGTCGCCATCAGCGAGCAGAGAATCCCCACCAGAATCATTCCGCCGCGCGCGCCATCCCAGGCCGTTTCGATCCAGATCAACCCGCTGACCAACAGCGCGGTAAAGGCGCGGATCGCATTCATCGAGGCCAGGGTGAAATCCAGATGCAACGGACTGCTCTGGCCGCGATACAGACAACTGGCCGGGCGCCCTTCCTGAATCGCGTCGCTCAGTTCGAGGATCTGCTCAAGTTGCTGCAACAGGCGCGCCTGCTCCCAACGCAGCGCCCAAGCCAGTGAACGCAGGGTCGCGCTCATGTTCTCGGTCTTCTGCTCGGCCTTGTACGCCAACGCTTCGAACTGTTGCTGCAAGGTGACGAAACGCTGCCGATCGGCACCAGACAGCGCGCGGCCCTGTTGCGCCAGCTGCTCAAGCAACGCCAGTTCCTCGGCACGCAGCTGCTGGACCTCCAGCGGCAGATCGCCCTCCCAGCGTTCGATGAGCAATTCACGCTGATGACGCAGCGCGGTCAGTCGCGAGGTCAGCAGCATCAGTTGATTGCCGAGCAGCAATACCAGGTTGTCGGCACTGCGCAAACGTGGAGCATCGAAATACAAATGACGTCGCAAACCTTCCAGTGCGCTGATCTCACCGAGCAGCTGCATCTGCCGACGCTGGAAATCGGCTTCGCTTTCTTCCGTACGAAGCACCTCGGCAGCGTGGCTGGCCGCCAGTTTTATGACCTGATCGATTTTGGCGAAATAGCCCTTGGCGACGGCTTCAGGCCGGGCCGTCAGCAAACTGACCACACAGACACAGGCAACCGCCAACAGGGTTTCGGTGACGCGGGTGACCGCCAGCAGAAAGGTGCCGTCCTGATCCGGAATCGCCAGTAAAGCTACGACCACAGCGGTGTAACCACTGAGCACGAACGCCTGGGAACTGGTGTAGCGCAGCAAGGTGCCGCCCGCCGTGCACAGCGCCAGCCACAACGCCAATGTCGTGATGAACGGCAGCGGCGCCTGAGGGAAAATCGCCATGATCAGCACCGCCACCGCGGCACCCACGGTGGTGCCGATCACCTGGCCGAAACTGCGCGCCAGGGCCATCCCTGCCAATGGCTGACTGACAATCACCACAGCCATGATCGACCACTTCGGCTGTTCGAGATCGAAGATGAACGCCAGATAAAGGGTCAACAGCCCGGCGGCGATGGTCCGCAGGGCAAACAGCAGAACAGCCTGACCGGGACGGATCAGAGCCTTGAAATAAGCGAACAACGCTGGCATGGGAACACTCTTTAAAACGACTTCTGCAAGCGTAGACATTGCAGCAAAAGCCTGACGGATTTCACAGTCGACACGTGTTGTAGGACGATTCGCTGGCAACGGTTTGACTCACGCGGCAAGCTGAACGAAGCTTGCCGCTCTGCTCAAGTTCGAAGCTTTCGGAAACCCGCATGACTCAGTCCCGCCGCAACCTGCTGATCGGCTTAGGCCTCGTACTGATCCTCGGCGTCGTCTGGCTGTCCTGGCGCAGCAGCACTCCGACCATCCCCGATGCTATCAAACATGGCTACAGCGAAGCGCTGAACGCCGCGCGCACCGGTGAACCAGGAGCGGCGCGCCAGTTGTACCAGCAATTGGGCCGCCCGGACATCTCGGTCAAGCGCCGGGTCTGGCTGCATGGCGAGCTGCCCAATTACCCCAGTCCGCAGGCGTTGAAGCTGGCGGACATCGACTTGCATCACGAAGCGCCGCAAGTGCGCGTCGCAGCGATCAAAAGCATCGTCGGTCTGGTGCCCGGCGGGCAGCGCAGTCTGCTGCTAGGACCGTTGCTCAATGATGAAGAACAAACTGTCCGTTTCGCCGCGATCAATGCCCTGCTCGGCCTGGCCCCGGACGAGCTCGGCCTGTATTTCGCACCGCTACAGCAGGCTATCGACGGCCGGCAACAGACCCTGGAAAGCCAGCCGGAAAGCGCCGCCAACTATGCGCAACTGGCCCGTCTCTATATTCACAACGCCGAATACAAGCAGGCCCAACAGGCTTTGGACAATACCCTGCGTCTGGAACCCGGTAACCTGGCGGCGCTGGTCATGCAGATCGATGTGCTTGACCGCCAAGGCCAGAGCGATGCCGCTCGCCAGTTGCTCGCCCGCCAACTCAAGGCGCAGCCTGATTCCGCCTATTTGCAACATGCTCTCGGCCTGTGGCTGCTGCATCACGGCCAGCGCGAATTTGCCCTGCTCGGCCTGTCCAAAGCGGTCGAGCTGGAACCGGACAACAAGGATTATCGCTACGACCTCGCCACCACCCTGCACAGCGCGGAAGAACTGGAAGCGGCGCAGAAACAACTGCAGGAAATCGTCCAGCGCCACCCCGCCGACCGCAAGGCGCGAGTGATGTTGATCAACTATTGGAAGGAAAGTGGCCAGTTGCAGAATGTGCAGATCCTGCTGGCGCAACTGGAGCAGCTGAATCCGGACGATCCGGCCCTGCAACAAGGTCTTTAATCAAGGTACAGCGGGTGCAATCAACCACCTGTCGAAAGAAAAAGCGGAACCGTGAACATGCCCTGAGGTCAAGTTATTCAGGCGGCTTACTTAAGCCAGCCGCCGGATTACCCTAGTCATAAGAGGGCGTTTTTTGACTACATCAAACGAGTTGATCAGTGCAAAGGCCGCCGTCGGCATTGTAGGTCTGGATGACATCCTTGCCGGTGGCCTGTCTCGCGGCCATGTGTTTTTGCTCGAGGGGGAACCCGGAACCGGCAAAACCACCGTGGCTTTGCATTTCCTCCGCGCCGGTGCGCTGGCCGGGGAACGTTGCTTGTACATCACTCTCTCGGAAACCGAGAAAGAACTGCGTCAAGGTGCGCTCTCCCACGGCTGGGAGCTGAACGAAAACATCAAGATCTTCGAGCTGACACCGCCGGAAAGCCTGCTCAATGCCGAACATCAGCAAAGCCTGCTGTATTCCTCGGACCTTGAACTGGGCGAGGCGACCAGGCAGATTTTCGAAGTGGTCGAACGCTTCAAACCGACCCGTGTAGTGCTCGACAGCCTTTCGGAGATCCGTCTGCTGGCGCAGAGCTCGTTGCGCTATCGTCGCCAGATTCTGGCGATCAAGCACTACTTTGTGCGCTACGACGCCACCGTCCTGCTGCTAGATGACCTGACCACCGAATCCCTCGACAAGACCGTGCACAGTGTCGCCCACGGCGTGATTCGCCTTGAAGAGCTGACGCCAAGCTACGGCGCCGAGCGCCGTCGGGTACGAGTGGTCAAATATCGCGGGCAGAAATACCGTGGCGGTTTCCACGATTTCACCATCATGGGCGACGGCGTCCATGTTTTCCCACGCTTGGTAGCGGCGGAACATCGCGGTGACTACCCACGTCTGCAGCTGTCCAGCGGCATCCCGCAAATGGACGCCCTGCTCGGCGGCGGCATCGAGACCGGTTCCAGCACGCTGATTCTCGGCCCGGCCGGTACCGGCAAATCGATGATTTCGATGATCTTCGCCGCCGCAGCGGTGGCCCGAGGCGAAAAAGCCGCGCTGTTCATTTTCGATGAAGAGCTGGGCCTGCTGTTCGAACGCATGCGTCATCTGGGCATCGACCTCAAAGCCTTGCAGGCCACCGGTAATCTGCTGATCGAACAAGTAGACGCCGCCGAATTGTCTCCCGGTGAGTTGTCCCATCGCGTGCGCCGTTGCGTCGATGAGCTGGGTATCAAAACCGTGGTGATCGACAGCATCAACGGCTATCAAGCGGCGATGCCGGAAGAAAACGCGCTGGTGCTGCACATGCACGAGCTGCTGCTGTACCTTAACCGCAAAGGCGCGGCCACCTTCATGACGGTCGCCCAGCACGGTCTGGTGGGCGATATGCAGGCGCCGGTCGATATCACTTACCTGGCCGACACGGTGATTCTGTTGCGCTACTTCGAAGCCCTCGGCAAAGTCCGCCGGGCGATCTCGATTATCAAGAAACGTACCGGCAACCACGAGTCGACCATCCGTGAATACCGGATCTCCTCGCGTGGCATGACCATCGGCCAACCGCTGGAATCCTTCCAAGGCGTGCTGCGTGGTGTGCCGACCTACATGGGAGCGAGCAATCCATTGCTTGAGGATGAAAGCTTGTGACGGTCAACACGCCGTTGGCCGAGCGGGTGCTGGTTCTGGCGCCCATGGGTCGTGACAGCCAGATCGCCTTGATGATTCTCAACGAAGCCGGTTACGGCGGCATGGTGGCGCCGAATCTCGGCGCTCTGTGCACCGAACTGGAGGTCGGTGCCGGGTTGCTGCTGATTGCTGCTGAAGCGTTGCGCGGACCGGAACTCGAAGGGCTTATCGCCTATCTTGACCAGCAGCCCGCGTGGTCGGACATGCCCATCGTACTGCTGACTCATCATGGCGGCGATGAACAAGGGCCGCCGTCGCGCCTCAGCACCCTGCTCGGCAACGTGACTTTTCTCGAGCGCCCCTTCCATCCCGCGACACTGGTCAGTCTGGTCTCCGCCGCCCTGCGTGGGCGGCGACGACAATATGAAGCGCGCGATCGGCTGATCGACCTGAGTGAAAGCGAACGACGCCTGCAATCGACTCTGGAAACCCTCGAGCAACAGGTTGAAGAGCGCACTGCACAGCTTCGCCACAACGAAGAAGCGCTGCGCCAATCGCAGAAAATGGAAGCGGTCGGCCAACTTACTGGCGGCATTGCTCACGACTTCAACAATATGCTCACCGGCATCATCGGTAGCCTGGAACTGCTGCGCCGGCGTCTGGCCCGGGGCCGCACCGAAGACCTCGACAGTCTGATCGATCTAGGCGTGACCTCCGCCAACCGCGCCGCCGGCCTGACTCACCGCTTGTTGGCGTTCTCGCGCCGGCAGTCCCTCGACCCGAAAGCCGTGCAAATGAACACGCTGGTGCTGTCGATGGGCGAGCTGCTGCAACGCAGCCTCAATGAAAGCATTCATCTGGAAATGCGCCTGGACGACAACCTCTGGGTTGCCGAGGCCGATCCCAATCAACTCGAGAGCGCCCTGCTCAACCTGGTGATCAACGCCCGCGATGCGATGCCCGAGGGTGGCAAACTGGTGGTGGAAACCAGCAATCAGGTGCTGCATCGCGACTTCACTGCCGCTTACAGTAATCTGGAGCCGGGCGATTACGTGATGCTCAGCGTCACTGACAATGGCAGCGGCATGCCGCAGAGCGTGGTCAGCCGTGCGTTCGATCCGTTTTTTACGACCAAGCCGATCGGCCAGGGCACCGGCCTCGGACTGTCGATGATCTATGGCTTCAGCAAGCAGTCGCGCGGGCATGTGTCGATTGACAGTGAAGTCGATCAAGGCACCACGGTAAAACTCTACCTGCCGCGTTTCCGTGGTGAAGAAGTGGAAATTCCCGTGTCGGATTCGCAGCAGGCTCCGTATGCGATGGATGGCGAAACCGTACTCATCGTCGAAGACGATCCGGCAGTGCGTGTGTTGGTCAGCGCCGTGCTCAGTGAGTTGGGTTACGCGTTCGTGGAGGCCGGTGATGCCGACGGCGCCATGCCGATTCTAAACTCGACGCAACGTATTGATTTGCTCATCAGTGACGTTGGTCTGCCGGGGATGAACGGTCGTCAACTGGCGGAGGTTGGTCGGCAATATCGCCCAGGTCTGAAAGTGTTGTTCATCACCGGTTATGCCGAGCACGCGGCGGTGCGCGGTGGCTTCCTCGACTCGGGAATGCAGATGATCACCAAGCCTTTCACCTTTGATCTGCTCACCGCCAAGGTGCGCGAGATGATCAATAGCTGATGAACAGGAGCTGCCGAAGGCTCGGCAGCTCCTGCATGACAATCAGGCCAGCAACTCCTGAATCTTTTCCTGCAATACATCCAGATCGAACGGTTTTTCCAGGATCGGTGCCTTGCTGGTGATCGGGCTGCCGGTTTCACGGATTTCCTGCGGGTAGCCGCTGATGAAAATCACTTTCAGGTCCGGCCGCAGCCTCACTGCCGGCTCGGCGATCTGCACGCCGGAGATCCCGCCCGGCAGGCGGAAATCGGTAATCAGCATGTCCAGGTGAGGTTTGCTGGCGAGGATCTCGAAAGCCTGCTCGCCATTTTCCGCTTGCAACACGCGATAGCCCTGCCCTGACAGGTAATCCGTCAGGACCATCAAGATAACCGGTTCGTCTTCGACGACGAGTACTACATCTTGCGCATCTACGCTCATGGGAAGCCTTTGTTCGGTCAATAGCTGCTGATACGACCGTGTGGTCACTCAGAGGTTGCGTCGGATATGCCGTTTTCCTGGATCGGCAGACAAACGCGAAACAGGGCGCCTTCGTTGATTTCACTCTCGACGACGATGGAGCCGCCATGGGCGGCGACGATCTGCTCGGAAATGAACAGACCCAGCCCGAGCCCGGCCACCACCGTCTTGGCGGACACCCGTTCGAACTGCTGAAAAATACGCTTCTGGTTCTCGGCGCTGATGCCGATGCCGTGGTCCTGAACTTCGACCCGCGCCTCCTCGCCTTCGCGATAGACGCGCACCTGAATCGGGCTGCGACCGCCGTAGCGCAAGGCGTTGGTCAGCAGATTGGACACCACCTGCTCGATGCGGAACTCGTCCCAGCAACCTTCGACCGGCTCGGACGCCTCAAAGGAAACGCTGGTTTCCGCCGCCTCCATTTGCGGAGCAAAGTTCTGCAGCAGATTACTGACCAGTTGCACCAGATCGAAACGACTCGGGCGGATCGACAGTTTGCCGGTGCGGATCCGCGAGACATCGAGCATGTCTTCGATCAGGCGAATCAGGCTTTTGATCTGCCGCTCATCGCGATCGACCATCGCCTGCATCTTGTCGAGGGTGAACGCCGCGGCGTTGTCCCGGGCCAGGTGCATCTTGCGCAGCTGGGTTTCGAGGATCAGGCCGTTGAGTGGCGTGCGCACCTCGTGGGCAACGATGGACATGAAGTCATCGCGCATGCGCACCGCTTGTTCCAGCTCAAGCTGCGTGCTTTGCAGCTGTTGCAGCAGCGCTTCCTGCTCGCGTCGGGCCTGCTCCAGCGCCTCGACCTGCTGTTTCATGGCCTTGCTCTGGCGATACAGATCAACGAAAACGTTGACCTTGCTCTTCACCGCATGAATGTCCAGCGGCTTGTGCAGGAAGTCCACCGCACCGCTTTCGTAGCCCTTGAACGCGTAGTTGAGTTCACGGCCAGCGGCGCTGACGAAAATGATCGGAATGTTCTTGGTCTTCTCGGTGCCGCGCATCAACTCGGCCAGTTCGAAGCCGTTCATGCCGGGCATCTGCACGTCGAGAATGGCCATGGCGAATTCGTGTTGCAGCAACAGCGACAGTGCCTCGTCCGCCGACAAAGCCTTGTAGACCGTGCGATCCTCGCGCTTGATCAGCGCTTCCAGCGCCAGCAGGTTTTCTGGCAGATCGTCAACGATCAACAGTTTGGCTTGGATATTACTCAGCATGCGATTCGTTCCAGCTCGACTAGCAGACGGCCGATGCCGTGAATGGGTAGGACATGATCCGGCTGCAGAACGTTCAGTGCAGCCTGGGGCATGGTGGCGACTTGTGCATCATCGGGGTCTTGAACAATGGTCAGGCCGCCGCAGCGCTTGACGCAGGCCAACCCGCGCGCGCCATCGTGATTGGCGCCGGTCAGCAGCACGGCGGCGAGTGTCTCGCCGTAAACGTCAGCGGCCGATTCAAACAGGTAATCGATCGAAGGCCGCGAATGATGTACGCGGTCCTCCAGGCTCAGCGACAGGCTGCGATCCGCTTCGACCGACAAGTGATAACCGGGCGTGGCGAAATACACCGTGCCGGCTTCAATGTCCTGCTTGTCTTCAGCTTCCTTGACCGGCATCGCCACACGGCGGGAGAACACTTCGGCCAGATGACTGCGGCGCTCTTCCGGCAGATGCAGAACGATGATGATCGGCAGCACATAGCCTTTGCGCAATGGCCCGAGCAGCGTCAGCAACGCCTCGACACCGCCTGCGGAGGCGCCGATCACGACGGCCTCGATGCGAGGCAGGCTCGGGGTGTCGTTCATGATTTGCGGTAGATCCGTTCTTGTTTGACCAACGCCTCGAACTGGTTCGAATAGTTGGAAAAATCCAGGGTTTCCTTGCTGCCCAGCACCAGAAAGCCGCGATGCGACAACGATTCATGGAACAGCCCGAACGCCCGGTCCTGCAACTTCTTGTTGAAATAGATCAGCACGTTGCGGCAGGAAATCAACTGGGTCTCGGAGAACACGCTGTCGGTGGCCAGGCTGTGGTCGGCGAATGTCACGTTCTCGCACAGGCTCTTGTCGAAAATCGCGTAGCCGTAGGCTGCCGTGTAGTAATCGGCAAATGAGCGCTGACCGCCGGCCTGCTGATAGTTGGCAGTGTAGGCGCGGACGTTTTCCATGGAGAAAATCCCTTGCTTGGCCTTCTCCAGCGAGCGCGGGTTGATGTCGGTGGCGTAGATGATCGTGCGGTCGAGCAGGCCTTCCTCGCGCAACAGGATCGCCATCGAGTAGACCTCCTCGCCCGTGCTGCAGCCGGCAATCCAGATTTTCAGCGACGGATAGGTACGCAGCAGTGGCACCACTTCGTTGCGGATGGCCAGGAAGTGCGACGGATCGCGGAACATCTCGCTGACCGGGATCGTCAGCAGTTGCAGCAGCTGCATGAACGCAGTCGGGTCGTGCAGGACTTTTTCTTGCAGGGCCGAGATGGTCGCGCACTCGAACTGACTCAGCGCGTGCTGCACCCGGCGCTTGATCGAAGCGCCGGAGTAGTCGCGAAAGTCGTAGCTGTATTTCAGGTAAATCGCCTCGATCAACAAGCGTAATTCGATTTCGCTGTTGCGCTCGGCTGAACTGCTGCGTTCCACTAGATGCGTTCCATTTTCGGTAACCACACACGTATCAGCGAGAACAGACGATCAAGGTCGATGGGCTTGGCCAGGTAATCGTTGGCGCCTGCTTGCAGGCAGCGCTCCTGATCGTCCTTCATGGCCTTGGCCGTCACCGCGATGATCGGCAGCTTGCGCCAGCGCGGATCCTTGCGGATTTCCATGGTGGCTTCGAAGCCATCCATTTCCGGCATCATCACGTCCATCAGCACCAGGTCGATGTCCTCGACTTCATGAAGTTTCTCAATCGCTTCGCGGCCGTTACGGCCGATCACCACGACTGCGCCTTTGTGTTCCAGCGCGCTGGTCAGGGCGAAGATGTTGCGCACATCGTCGTCCACCAGCAGCACTTTGCGACCTTCAAAGACCTTGTCGCGGCTGCGCGCGGTCTTGAGCATCTTCTGCCGTTCATGGGACAGCTGCGATTCGACTTTGTGCAGAAAGAGTGTGACCTCGTCGAGCAATCGCTCCGGGGAGCGTGCGCCCTTGATGATGATCGAGCGCGAATACTTGCGCAGTTCGGCCTCTTCATCGCGGGTCAGGTTGCGTCCGGTGTAAACGATGACCGGCGGGAACGAGCAGATGTCCTCGGTGGACATGCGCTTGAGCAGATCGTTGCCGAGCATGTCCGGCAGCTTGAGGTCGATGACCATGCAGTCGTAGATGGTCGTGCGCAGCAATTCCAGGGCGTCCTGGGCCAGGCCGACGGCAGTGATTTCGATGTCTTCGTCGCCAATCAGCCGCGCGATGCTTTCGCGTTGCAGATCGTCATCTTCGACCAGCAGCACGCGTTTGACCTTCTGCGTCAGCTTGGCCTCAAGGCGGGCGAATACGTCCTTGAGCTCTTCGCGGGTGGTCGGCTTCACTGCGTAGCCGATCGCGCCCATGTGCATGGCCGCTTCGACGCGGTCTTCCACGGAAATCACGTGCACTGGAATGTGCCGGGTTTCGGCGCGTTCTTTCAGGCGTTGCAGCACGGTCAGACCGGAATGATCCGGCAGGCGCATGTCGAGCAGGATCGCATCCGGCACGAATTCGCGCGCCAGGTCGTAACCTTCGTCAGCGCCGTGGGCGACCAGACACATGTAGCCCAACTCATGGGCCAGGTCATAGAGGATACGGGCGAAATTCGGTTCGTCCTCCACCACCAGAATGCAGCGGGTGGCGAACGGTGCCTTGTCGCGATCGTCGGCAAAGCGCGGGATGACTGCCGGAATCGCCGATGCGAGCGGAGCCGCAACAGCAACTGGCGCAGGCGTCACAGGTGCCGGGTGAAAGGTCAGCGGCGCGGCAGGCGTCTCACCGAATTCGTGATACTGACGCGGCAACACCAGCGTAAACGTGCTGCCCTGCCCCGGCACGCTGTCGACGCTGATCGAACCGCCAAGCAACGTTGCCAGATCCCGCGAGATCGACAGGCCAAGGCCGGTGCCGCCGTACTTGCGATTGGTGGTGCCATCCGCCTGACGGAACGCCTCGAAGATACTTTCCTGCTGATCCGCGGCGATACCGATCCCGGAATCCTTGACGCTGAAGGCGATGTGATCGTTCGGCTGCGCGGTGATGCTCAGGCTGACGGCGCCGTGCTCAGTGAACTTGATCGCGTTGGACAGCAGGTTCTTGATGACCTGCTCCAGACGCTGACGGTCGGTGAACAGCAAGCCCGGTGCGTCCGGCTGAACCTCGACGCTGAACGCCAGTTTCTTGTCCGCCGCCAACGGTTCGAACATTGAGCGCAAGCCGTCGACCAGACGATCGACGCGGGTGTTTTCGGCGATCACTTCGAGTTTCCCGGCTTCAACTTTGGAAATGTCGAGAATGTCGTTGATCAGGTTGAGCAGATCGTTGCCGGCCGAATAGATCGATTCGGCAAACTTGACCTGTTCCGCCGACAGATTCTGCTGCGGGTTCTCCGCCAGCAGCTTGGCCAGAATCAGCGAACTGTTGAGCGGCGTGCGCAGTTCGTGGGACATGTTGGCGAGGAATTCGGATTTGTACTTGCTCGAGCGTTGCAGCTCTTCGGCACGCTCTTCAAGCTGGATCTGCGCCTGATTCAGCTCGGTGTTTTTCTTGTCCATGGCATCGCGCTGTTCGGCGAGCTGCTCGTTGGTCTGCTCCAGCTCCACTTGCTGGGTTTCCAGATGCGCCTGGGATTCCTTGAGAATCCGCGACTGTTCTTCCAGCTCTTCGTTGGCAGTCTTCAGCTCTTCCTGCTGCACTTGCAGCTCTTCATTGAGCTGCTGGGTTTCGGCGAGCACTTCCTGCAAGCGCTGACGGTAACGCGCCGCTTCGATCGAGGTGCCGATGTTGCCGGCAATCAGTTCCAGCAGTTCGATGTCGCGCTCGGACAGCGGACGCAGGAAGCCCAGTTCGATCACACCGTTGACCCGATCATCATCGCTGGTCGGCACCACCAGCACACTGTGCGGCAGACCTGCGCCGAGACCGGAGCTGACTTTGAAATAGTCGCCCGGGACCGCGTCGAGACGGATCAGGCGTGCCTGTTCTGCCACTTGGCCGACGATGCCTTCGCCGCTGTAGATCGTTTGATTGAGCTCTTCCTGCTCGCGGGAGAAACCATAAGTCGCCACGCGCTTGAGGCCGCCATGTTCTTCACGCACATAAAGCGCGGCGACGGCAGTGCCGAGGTATTGCGCGCAGAATTGCAGAATATTGCGCCCCAGCAGGTTCAGCGTCAGTTGCCCCAACACCTGCTCGGCCAATTGTGTCTGGCCGTTGCGCAGCCACGCCTGTTTCTCGAGGCGTTCGGCGCTGGCCAGTTGGGCGGCGAGATTGGCGCTGTAGTTGGTCGACAGGTTGAGCAGATCACGGCGGCCGATGTAGGCCAGCAAACCGCTGATGCCAACGATGAAGATCAGGTAAAGGGTGATGCTCCAGATCGTCGTGCGGCGCACATCCTCGTTGCGCGTGGCGCGCAGCACCTGCTCGGTCTCGATGACGTCCTCGAATTGCTTGCGGATTTCATCGGTCAGGCGCTTGCCCCGCCCAGCCTTGACCGCGCCGCGATAATCACCGCTGCTGCGCTGCAGATCGATCATCGATTGCGCGTAGTTGGCCCATTCCACCTGCAAGGCTTGCAAACGGCGCAGGCGATCGGTCTGCACCGGATTATCGGCGGTCAGCTCCAGCAACGTATTGAGAGCGACCTCGATACGCGGCTTGGCAACTTCGTACGGGTCGAGAAAGTGCTCGTCACCGCTGAGCAGATAGCCGCGCATGCCGGTTTCCAGATCAACGGTGAGCTTCACCGCTTCATTGGCGTTATTGATCACCCGGTCGGTGTGCTCGACCCATTGGATGACCGACAGCAAATAAGTGATCAGCGAGACGAAGAACACGGCGCTGAGCACGCCGACGCCCAGCGGCAGGCTGACGTTGCGACTCAGAAGTTTGCGGAACCGTTGTTCATCAACCGAGGACGGAGAGGACATGGGGCAGCCTTGTCGAACTGTTGAAAACCCGAGAGTTTGCCCCAAAACCCCGCCATGGATCCATTTTTCTCACACAAATGATGGCATTTTCCTACACACGCCTGCGCATTGGACGACGCCAACGGGTATCCTTGCCGCACCGCACTGACCTGTTCTTTTTTGTATCAGCTCGGGAACTTGTGGCTATGCGCCACTTACTCATGCAAGAGTCCGGCAAAATTCACTTGCCCGGTATCCCCCGATTTCAATTTTTGAGAGTCCTGCCATGTCTGCCAATGCCTCCACTATCCTTGTCGTAGAAGATGACGACATCGTGCGCATGCTCATCGTGGATGTGTTGGAAGAGCTGGAATACACGGTATTGGAGGCTGATGATGGCAACGCGGCACTCGAGATTCTTGCGAATCCTGGCAAAGACATCGATTTGATGATGACCGACCACGGCCTGCCTGGCATGGATGGCCGCGAACTTTCTCAAAAGGCCCGTCAGCTGCGCCCTGCTCTGCCCATCCTGTTTGCCAGCGGTTATGCCGAGACTATCGAAGTACCCGGCGACATGCATGTCATCGGCAAACCGTTTTCGATTGACCAGTTACGCGACAAGGTCAAATCCATACTGGAAAAGTCCTGAAGATCCACAAGCATTTGGTGTAACCCGAGCAATCGGCGATCAACCGGCACTGGCAATATGCACACATCCCTGTGGTTTAATTGCGCCCTTTTTTACGCGCCGAGAATCCAGTGATGTCCCACTCCGTTCCCACCAAAGTCCTGGTCATCGGCTACGTCTGGCCCGAGCCCCGCTCTTCGGCGGCCAGCGGGCATGTCATGCAGATTCTTGAAGCGTTCCTCGAGCAAGGCTGGGACATCACGTTCAGCAGCCCGGCCGGCCCGGGTGAACACAAGGCTGATCTGACAGCGCTGGGCATTTGCGAAGTGGCGATCGAACTCAACAACAGCAGCTTTGATACGTTCATCAGCGAGTTGGCGCCGGATATCGTGCTGTTCGATCAGTTCATGATGGAAGAACAGTTTGGCTGGCGGGTGGAGAAACACTGTCCGGACGCCCTGCGCATCCTCGAAACATCCGACCTGCAAAGTCTGCGGCATGCGCGTCATCAGCGTCTGAAAGACCGGCTGAAAAGCGACGATGAGCAGACTGATTTCACTGAACTGTTCGCACCGGCATTGCACGAAGAATTCCAGCTGATGGCGAGCACCGATCTGGCCAAACGGGAAATCGCTGCGCTGTACCGGTGTGATTTGAACCTGATGATTTCCGAAGTCGAGATCGACCTGCTGGTGGAGGAATTCGGCCTGCCTCGGCAAATCCTGCATTGGTGTCCGTTGATGATTGATCTTCCGGACACCGCCGCGCCAGGCTTTGAAGAACGCGCGCATTTCCTCAGCATTGGCAACTTCCGTCACGCGCCAAACTGGGATGCCGTGCTCTGGATGAAGACCACGCTCTGGCCGCTGATCCGCGCGCGCTTGCCTCGCGCGCAACTGCATATCTATGGCGCCTATACGCCGCCCAAAGCCACCGCATTGCACAGCCCGGCCCAAGGCTTTCACATCATGGACTGGGCCGAAGATGCGCTTGAAGTGATGTCCGCAGCACGAGTCTGCCTTGCGCCATTGCGCTTTGGCGCGGGAATCAAGGGCAAACTGGTCGACGCCATGCTCTGTGGCACGCCAAGCGTGACGACACCGATCGGCGCCGAAGCCATGCACGGCGATGCTCCTTGGCCGGGAGCCGTTGCCCTGGACGCAAATACCTTCGCCGAACAGGCCGTGCAACTGTACGAAGATCGAGCGCGCTGGCAGCAAGCGCAGATTCAGGCTTCGGCACTTTTGCAGCAACGTTATCAGCGCAGCGTACATGGCCCGCGTCTGATCAACCGGATAGCTGATTGCCGACAACACTTGGCACAACTTAGAAACGACAACTTCACCGGCGCCATGCTGCGACATCACACACTCAAAAGCACTCAATACATGGCTCAATGGATCGAAGCGAAAAACCAGTTAAATCCAACAGAGCGTTGATTACATCAATTACATGACTTGCATTAAAAGCGAACTTTCGCAATAACGCGAACATGCTTATAAACATCCTGCGCGCAACTAATCAACTACTTCGCAGGATATGCAACATGGAAAACTTCGACGATATACCAACCCATCAATGGATGGCTGATTCACCACAAATCGATAATCTTTCGCTATTTGAAATGACCCTGCCCGGCGCGCATAACGCCGGTTGTGACTGGGAAGCCTCTTACGCCCTGATTCCCGGTAAAAACTGGCTTGCCTGTCAGGACGTTTCGTTTTATTCGCAGTTGAATCGCGGCGCTCGCGCACTTGATGTACGCCTTGTATACAACAGCAAGGCGAAACAACTGGCGAAGTTTCGTTTCCAGCACAATGGATTCAACTCTTCGCGAACGCTTGAAGACCTGATTAGGGACCTCAAGGGGTTTTATGAAAGAAGCCCGAACGAGTTTATCGTTCTGGACTTCCATGAACTTTCCAACGCTACAGATCCATTCAACCATGAGGAATTCAGAACAGCTTTGCTGGAGCACCTTGGGGAACGGATCATTCCCACCGAAAATCTGCATCTGACAATTGGCCAACTCAAAGCCATCGATCCATTGCAGCGCATTATGGTAGCTGCGCCGATGACCTGGGAAACCCTGGACTTCCGCTTTTATAGCCAGATCAATCACAAGTGGATCGGCAAATCACAGGTCAGCACCTCGGATCTTTATGGCTATATAGACAACGTACTGAGCACACCTGTCAGTACGCGCCGCCCGTGGTCGCTGTCGGCAACCAGTTACACACTGGGCGGGCCACAGCGAATCCTCGACAGTCTTGACGAGTGGTTCGACCCGGAAAAATCCGATTGGGCGCGCAAGTGCAACATCATCAATTTCGACTTCATCAAGAATTCGAACATCGTGCGCTTCTGCCAAATGGCCAACTTGCAAAAGGCGCGCGACAAGCTCAGCTGAGCGGTCTCCACGGACGGCCAGTCGGAAGTGGCACAAACGGCAAAAAACGAGGCATGATCGTGCAGCGATAATAAAAAAGTGCCTTGTCATGACCCGAACCGCTCGCGTGACCGACCCTTCCTACGAATTGATGGACGACCATAACGGTTTGTCCATCATCTACCGCCAGCACGGCTTCCCCTGCCCGCTGGTGCGCTGGCATTTCCACAAGGAATACGAACTGCACCTGATCGTCGCCAGCTCGGGCAAGGTGTTCATCGGCGATTACATCGGCAACTTCTATCCGGAAACCCTGTTTCTGACCGGTCCCAACCTGCCGCACAACTGGATCAGCCAGATCGCTGAAGATGAAGTGGTGGAGAAGCGCGACATGCTGGTCAACTTCACCGACGAACTGTTCGAGAGCGGCCATCAGGTGTTCGCTGAACTAAAATCCCTGGCGCCACTGCTTGAGCGCGCGCAGTACGGCATCGAGTTCCGCTGCAAACGCACGATCCGTCAGGCCATGACGCTTATGCAGCGGATCGCCGACAGCACCGGCATCACTCGCCTCGGGCACTTTTTCATCCTGATGGAATTGCTTGCGGCCAGTGATGACTTCCAGTTGTTGTCCGGCGCCACCACCCCGCAACTGGCCGACGAACACAACATCGACCGCACCAACCGCGCGGTCGATTACATCTTCAGCCACTACGCGCGGGACATCTCACTGGAAGAAGTGGCCGAGCACCTGGGCATGACGCCAACTTACTTCAGCCGGGTATTCAAACAGGCCACCGGACGCAACTTCATCGAATTCGTCAATCGCCTGCGCATCAGCAAATCCTGTGAGCTGCTGGCCGATGGAGACAAACCGGTGACCGAGGTGTGCTTCGAGTCGGGCTTCAACAATATTTCCAACTTCAATCGACGCTTTCAGCAACTCAAGGGCATGACGCCGTCGCACTATCGACGGCTGGCAGTGCAGCGCCTGACTGAACAGAACCATCTCTGACGACACGCCACCTGTGGGAGCGAGCCTGCTCGCGAAAGCGGTCTGTCAGTGAAAAATCCTGTGCTGACACACCATCTTCGCGAGCAGGCTCGCTCCCACAAGAAACCGTGCCCCGGCTGGCGAAATCTGTACGCATTCGCTAACGGTCCCTCGCGCAAAACCCCTTCCCTGCGTTCCCCCGACCAAACCCCAGTGCAAAAAAGTATCAACTAAAGTGCTAGGGATGATTTGTCAGCCCCGCCGTTGAAGGCTGTAATCAGCGCAGGCTCTTCCTGCATTCGGAAGACACAAAAACAATAACTGTCCTTCTGCCCCGTCGGGTGCCAGAAAAGGAGTGCACGATGCAACCCACTGCAAAAGCTCTGCTCGCTCTCACCTGCATGACCCTCAGCAGCGTCAGCCTTGGCGCCCAGACCCTGACCATCGCCACCGTCAACAACAGCGACATGATCCGCATGCAGAAACTCTCGAAAACCTTCGAGAGCGAGCATCCGGACATCAAGCTCAATTGGGTGGTGCTGGAAGAGAACGTCCTGCGTCAGCGCCTGACCACCGACATCGCCACTCAGGGCGGCCAGTTCGACGTGTTGACCATCGGCATGTACGAAGCCGCACTCTGGGGCGGCAAGGGTTGGCTGGAGCCGATGAAGGACCTGCCAGCCAGTTACGCCCTCGACGATGTCTTCCCGTCGGTGCGCGAAGGCCTGTCGGTGAAGGGTTCGCTGTATGCGCTGCCGTTTTACGCGGAGAGTTCGATCACCTATTACCGCACCGACCTGTTCAAGGCAGCCGGGCTGACCATGCCGGAGCGGCCGACCTGGGAAGAGATCGCCGGGTTTGCGGAAAAGCTCACCCAGAAAGACAAAGAGCAGTACGGCATTTGCCTGCGCGGCAAGGCCGGTTGGGGCGAGAACATGGCGCTGGTTACCACGGTCGCCAATGCTTACGGCGCGCGCTGGTTCGATGAGCAATGGAAACCGGAATTCAGCGGACCGGAATGGAAAAACGCGCTGAATTTCTACGTCAACACCATGAAGAAATCCGGCCCGCCGGGCGCATCCAGCAACGGTTTCAATGAAAACCTCGCCCTGTTCAACAGCGGCAAATGCGCGATCTGGGTCGACGCCAGCGTCGCCGGTTCGTTCGTCACCGACAAGACCCAGAGCAAGGTCGCCGATAGCGTCGGTTTCACCTTCGCTCCGCATCAGGTCACGGATAAAGGCTCGGCGTGGCTGTATTCTTGGGCGCTGGCGATTCCGACCAGCTCCAAGGCCAAGGACGCAGCAAAAACCTTCAGCGCCTGGGCCACGTCCAAAGAGTACGGCGAACTGGTTGCCAAGACCGATGGCATCGCCAACGTGCCGCCGGGCACCCGCGCTTCGACCTACAGCGACGCGTACATGAACGCCGCGCCGTTTGCCAAGGTGACGCTGGAATCACTCAAGGCCGCTGACCCGAGCAAACCGACGCTGAAACCGGTGCCGTACATCGGCATTCAGCTGGTGACCATTCCTGAATTCCAGGCAGTCGGCACCCAGGTCGGCAAGCTGTTCTCGGCAGCACTGATCGGCCAGACCACGGTAGATCAGGCGCTGGCGGCGGCGCAGCAGACTACGGAACGCGAGATGAAGCGCGCGGGTTATCCCAAGTAAGCGCTGAATGCCTTGCTCCTGCCTCTTGTGGGAGCGAGCCTGTTCGCGAAGGCGTCGTGTCAGCCAACACACATGACACTGATCCGGCGCTTTCGCGAGCAGGCTCGCTCCCACATGGGGATCTCCATAGGTCTGTATGACTCGGTTGTGAATGCCATGAATACTTCAACTGCCAAAGCCCACATCGACCTGTCGCCACCGCAGCCCAAGCTGCGGGTGCGCAATCCCGGCTGGTTTCTGGTCAGCCCCTCGGTGGCGCTGTTGCTGCTGTGGATGATCGTGCCGCTGGGCATGACCCTGTACTTTTCGATGATCCGCTACAACCTGCTCTACCCCGGCGAAAACGAATTCGTCGGGCTTGAGAACTTCACTTACTTCCTCACCGATTCGGGTTTCATGCCCGGCGCGACCAATACGTTGTTGCTGGTCGGCAGCGTGTTGCTGATCAGCGTGGTCTTTGGCGTATTGATCAGTGCGCTGCTGGAGGCCAGCGAATTCCTTGGTCGCGGCCTGGTGCGGGTGATGCTGATCTCGCCGTTCTTCATCATGCCCACCGTCGGCGCGCTGATCTGGAAGAACCTGATTTTCCACCCGGTCTCGGGGATCCTCGCCTACATCTGGAAGCTGTTCGGTGCGCAACCGGTGGACTGGCTGGCGCACTACCCGCTGCTGTCGATCATCATCATCGTTTCGTGGCAATGGCTGCCCTTCGCGATCCTGATTCTGATGACCGCGATGCAATCGCTGGATCAGGAACAGAAAGAAGCTGCGCGCCTGGACGGTGCCGGCCCGATCGCGATTTTCTGGCACCTGACCCTGCCGCATCTGGCGCGGCCGATTGCTGTGGTGGTGATGATCGAAACGATCTTCCTGCTCTCGGTGTTCGCCGAAATCTTCACCACCACCAACGGTGGCCCCGGCTACGCCTCGACCAACCTCGCCTACCTGATCTACAACCAGGCGCTGGTGCAGTTCGATGTCGGCATGGCCTCGGCGGGCGGCTTGATTGCCGTAGTCATCGCCAACATCGCCGCGATCATTCTGGTGCGGATGATCGGCAAAAACCTGACTGACAAAGCGTGAGGCCTGCCATGACGCTCCAACAATCCCGCCGCCTGCAAAGCCTGCTGCTCGGCACGCTGGCCTGGGCCATCGCGATCGTGATTTTCTTCCCGATCTTCTGGATGGTGATGACCAGTTTCAAGAGCGAAATCGACGCCTTCGCCACGCCGCCGCAGTTCATCTTCACGCCGACGCTGGAGAACTACCTGCACATCAACGAGCGCAGCGACTATTTCAGCTTCGCCTGGAACTCGGTGGTGATCTCGTTCAGCGCCACGGCCCTGTGCCTGTTGATCGCGGTGCCGGCGGCGTACTCGATGGCGTTCTACGAAACCCAGCGCACCAAAGGCACGCTGCTGTGGATGCTCTCGACCAAGATGCTGCCGCCGGTGGGCGTGCTGATGCCGATCTACCTGCTGGCCA
>Ga0308166_1000278_pt1 | contig 83758 bp, 78 predicted proteins | sample PhyCR2_2_FD_202137 | JGI IMG/M metagenome (GOLD analysis project Ga0308166, IMG submission 202137) | Phyllosphere microbial communities from UC Gill Tract Community Farm, Albany, California, United States - DLSLCC.R2 | ecosystem: Host-associated > Plants > Phyllosphere > Unclassified | place...
TTTAGCAAAGGTTGCCAAAAAACGGGACAGTCCCCGATTTTAGGAAACAATTTCCTGGAAACCCGGGTCTGTCCCGGGTTTTTGGCGGGTAGAATGGCGCATTCTGCCTCGCGTTGCCCTAGCTGCCTGTGAAGTCTCTTCAAGAAAACCGGTTCCTGATGATCGCCCTTGCCGTTTCCGTGACGGCGCATGCGGCGATGCTGGCGGTGCATTTTGCGGCGCCCAAGGCGTTCAGGATCGCGCCGACCGATCCCACGCTGGAAGTCATCCTCGTCAACGCCAAGCACGCGAACAAACCGCTCAAGGCGGAGGCGCTGGCGCAGGCGAATCTGGAAGGCGGCGGCAATGCGGACAAGGGCCGCTCGAAGTCGCCGCTGCCGGACATGCACCGGATGGCCGATGGCGACAGCATCCAGGCAGCGAGGAAGCGCATCGAGGAGCTGCAGGCGAAGCAGGACGCGCTGATGACGCAGGTGAAAAAGACGCCGTATCGCGCCGCGCCCGTGGCCGAGGAAAAGCGGCCGGACCCCGTGCCGAACGGGGCCGACCTGGTCGAAAGCAGCAAGGCCATCGCTCGCATGGCGGCGGAAATCACGCAGCGCATCGAGGACGAGAACAAGCGCCCGCGCCGTACCTACATCACGCCCAGCACGCAGCAGGTGGGCTATGCGATGTACTACAAGCAGTTCCAGCGCAAGGTCGAGGACATCGGCACCTTGAACTTCCCGCAGAAGAACGGCCGCAAGCTGTATGGCGAGCTGGTGCTGCAGATCCCCATCTTCCAGGACGGCACCTTATATATGAAGGAGGGCGGCATCAAGGTGCAGACCAGTTCCGGCAATCCGGCGCTGGACGATGCCGCCATCAACATCGTCCGGCGCGCGTCGCCGTTCGGCAAATTCCCGCCCAATATGCTGTCGAGCGACAAGGACGACCTGTGGGTCATCATCACGCGCTTCAAGTTTACCCGCGAGCAGCGGCTCGAAGCCGACCTGAACAGCGCTAACTAAGGACACAACCATGGACCGTTACTGCGTCTTCGGCAACCCGATTGCCCACAGCAAGTCGCCCGACATCCACGCCGCGTTTGCCGCGCAGACGGGCCAGCAGCTGGTCTATGACAAGCGCCTGGCCCCCGTCGACGGTTTCGCCGAGGCCGTTCGCGCGTTCATCGCCGAGGGCGGCAAGGGCGCCAACGTCACCGTGCCTTTTAAACTGGAAGCGCACAAGCTGGCCAGTGCGCTGACGATCCGCGCCCAGGCGGCCGGCGCCGTCAACACGCTGCTGTTCGACGAGCACGGCATCACCGGCGACAACACGGACGGTGCCGGCCTCGTGGCCGACATCACACAGAACGCAGGTGCCACGATCACCGGCAAGCGGGTGCTGCTGCTGGGCGCCGGCGGTGCCGCGCGCGGCGCCGTGCTGCCGCTGCTGGAACACCGGCCGCAGGCGCTGCACATCGCCAACCGCACGGTGGCGACCGCTGAAGCGCTGGTGCAGCAGTTTGCCGCGCTGGGCGGCGCCGATGTGCTGTCGGCGGGTGGCTTTGCCGAGATCGCGGGCGAGTTCGATATCGTCATTAACGCAACATCGGCCAGCCTGCAGGCGGCGCTGCCGCCGTTCCCGGCGTCGATTTTCCACCAGGGAACGTTGGCTTTGGATATGATGTACGGCAAGGAGCCGACCGTGTTCCTGCGCTTCGCCGAGGCGGAAGGCGCCGTGCCGCGTGACGGCCTGGGCATGCTGGTCGAACAGGCCGCGGAAGCGTTCCTGGGCTGGCGCGGCGTGCGTCCGGACACGGCGGCGGTTTTGCAATCCATGCGTCAAAAACTATGACAACAACAAAACGACCGGGCCGCTGGGCCTGGGTCAAATGGCTGTTTATCTTACCGATCGCGATTTTTCTGGCCGTGCAGGCCTATTTTTTCGTCCAGATCTGGTGGTGGGTCGACCATAATCCCACGATGACGGCATTCATGCGCCAGCAGCAGTCGGCGATGCGCGAAAAAGACCCGAACGCCGTGATCCGCCAGCAGTGGGTACCGTATGAGCGCATCTCGAAAAACCTGAAGCGGGCCATTATCGCTTCCGAGGACGCGAATTTCTCCGAGCATGACGGCGTCGATTGGGATGCCCTGGAAAAGGCGTTCGAGCGCAACGACAAACGGGGCAAGATCACGCACGGCGGCTCGACCATCACGCAGCAGCTGGCAAAGAACCTGTTCCTGTCCGGCTCGCGCAGCTATCTGCGCAAGGGCCAGGAGTTAATCATTACGTACATGCTGGAAGCGCTGATGGACAAACAGCGCATCTTCGAGATCTATCTGAATGTCGTCGAATTCGGTCGGGGCATCTACGGCGCCGAGGCCGCCGCCCGTTATTACTATCGCATTCCGGCGGCCAGACTAGGCGCGGCGCAGGCGGCAAAACTGGCCGTCATGCTGCCCAATCCGCGTTATTACGACGCCCACCGCAACACGAATTATCTGAAGCGGCGCACGGGCATTATCCTGCAGCGGATGGGTTCCGCCGAGCTGCCCTGAGCCGCCGCCGTGGCAAGGCCGACGTATTTCTAAGGTGGAGGCACAAAAAGTAGCCGGGCGGTATGGTCTGGCGCCAGCCTTTGCGGGTACACTTGCGCTGTTTTGACTTTTGCGCGTTGTGCGTCTGACCCACCCGGCTGAGAGTGTGCCTATGATCAATGTATTCGTTTTACAAAATGGCCGGCTCAACCAGGTGCCCATCGAGACGCGCGAAGACCTTGAAAAAGTGGCGCCGGTCTGGGTCGATCTGACGGACCCGAACGACGACGAGCGCGCCTGGGTCAAGACGATGTACGGCGTGATCCTGCCGGGCGAAGACGAAGTCAAGGACATCGAAGCATCCGCCCGCTACTACGAAGCGGAAAACGGCGACCTGCACCTGCGCACGGACTTCCTGCTGGAAGAAGATGACGGCCCGTCCCGCATCGTCACCGTCGCGTTCATTCTTGCCAAGAAAATGCTGTTCTCCGTCCATACGGACGACCTGCCCGTGTTCCGCCTCGTGCGCATGCGCGCCCGCTCGCGCCCCGGCTCGATCGCCGATTACATGGACGTGCTGCTGGACCTGTACGCGACGGACGCGGAATACTCCGCCGACGCGCTGGAAGGCATCTACCAGAACCTGGAAGAAGTCTCGGGCCGCGTGCTGCAGGAAGAGTTTACCGACAAGGACGCGGCCGACGCGCTGTCCGCCATCGCCCACGAGGAAGACTTGAATGGCCGGATCCGCCGCAACATGATGGACACGCGCCGCGCTGTCAGTTTCCTGATGCGCGGGCGCCTCCTGAATTCCGAGCAGTTCGAGGAAGCGCGCCAGATCCTGCGCGACATCGAATCGCTGGATGGCCACACGTCGTTCCTGTTCGATAAGATCAACTTCCTGATGGACGCCACCGTCGGCTTCATCAACATCAATCAGAACAAGATCATCAAGATCTTCTCGGTGGCCAGCGTGGCCTTCCTGCCGCCGACGCTGATCGCCAGCGTCTACGGCATGAACTTCAAGCTGCTGCCGGAGCTGAACTGGACCTATGGTTACCCCTGGTCGCTGGGCCTGATGATCACCAGCGCCATCGCGCCGTTCCTGTATTTCCGCCACCGCGGCTGGCTGAAGTAATTCACGGCGATCGCCGGCGCAGGTTGGCGACTAGTTGGCGCAAAGGTTGACGCAAAGGTTGACGCTAAATGCGGCGGCCAGCGCGACGACGATCAGCGTCTGCGCGATGCCAGGCGTGGCCGCCCCGGTCAGCAGGTGCGCCAGCGCCAGCATCGTGCCCGGCAGCGCCAGGTTGAGCAGCCAGAAGTAGATCTTGTCCAGCGCGGCCAGGCCCGCCTGCGGGAAGACGGCATAAACGACGCCCGCCAGGGCGAACAACGCCCAGCCGAACAGGTCGATCTGGACCGGCCGCGCGCCATCGGCGTCGATGCCCAGAACGATGCCGACGCCGGCACCCACCAGCAGGTACAGCAGGGCCACCCTGGGCCAAAGCATGTCGTCTCGCATCATCGCCGCCCCCGTCAGTCGTCGCGCAGGTTCAGGAACAGGTTGGCCGCGAACGACAGCACGGAGACGGCGGCCAGGATCTCGGCCGCGCCCAGGAACGGGATGACCGCCCTGTCGCCAGTGACCAGCAGATACGCCAGCGCCAGCATCATCACGGGCAGCGCCACGTTCATCGTCCAGAAATGCACACGCGCCAGCATGCTGCTGCCCGCGCGGGGGAACACCGAATAGATGACACCGGCCAGCGCCAGCGTTGTCCAGCCCAGCAGGTTGAGGTGTGCATGGACGGGGCGCAACGTGAAGTTCTGGCTGGCGCCCATCATGATGCCCATCCCCACGCCCAGCAGCAGATACAGCACGGCCAGCTTGATCCAGACGATGCCAACGCGGGCAGGCATGGGTTGCGTTTGATACGTTGTGTTCATTGTGGACTCCCGGCGGTGAGTGGAAAGCTGGGAAGTCTAAACAAACGGTGTCATCGATCTGTCGCGATATTGTCGTGCAATCTCGGTATCGTTCAGCTCGTGGCAAACATCGCCACCACCGCCACGGCCATCACGGCCACGCCAAGCCAGCCGAAGAACGTATGCCGCCGCGACAGCGTGAAGCGGCCCATGACGGCCGGGTTATGCGCCAGCAGCATCATGACCACCATGATCGGCACCGCAATGACGCCGTTGATCTGGGCCGACCAGATCAGCGCCTTGATGGGATCGATGGGCGCGAAATTCAGGGCCATGCCGCCGATCGTCGCCAGCGAGATGATGCCGTAGAACTCGCGCGCCTCCAGCACTTTCATGTCCAGGCCATTGGTCCAGCGAAAACTCTCCGTGACGGCGTAGGCCGCCGAACCGGCCAGCACGGGAATGGCCAGCATGCCCGTGCCGATGATGCCGAGCGCGAAAATGACGAACGCGAATTCGCCGGCAATCGGGCGCAGCGCCTCGGCCGCCTGCGCCGAGCTCTGGATGTCCGTGATGCCATGCACGCCGAGCGTCGCGGCGGCCGTCAGGATGATGAAGAATGCGACCAGGTTGGAAAACGCCATGCCGATGAACGTGTCCAGCTTGATGCGGCGCAGGTGCTTCGCGGCGAACGCCGGCGCCTTGCGGAGCGACTCGGTACGGGTATCGCGCAATTCCTCGACTTCCTGCGAGGCCTGCCAGAAGAACAGGTACGGCGAAATGGTCGTGCCGAAGATGGCGACGATCAGGCTGATGGACGTGCGGTCCCAGGTGAAATGGGGCATCACCGTCGCCACGGCCACGTCGCGCCACGGCATCTGCACGGCAAAGACGGTGCCGACATACGCCAGCAGTCCGAGCGTCAGCCATTTCAGGTAGCGCACGTAGACGCGGTAGGGCAGGAACACCTGCAACGTCAGGCACAGGAAGCCGCAGGCCAGCGAGAACAGGTGGGCCGAGCCGAAGCCCGTCACAAGGCGCAGCGCTTCGCCCATCGCCGCCACGTCGGCTGCGATGTTGACGATATTTGCCACCAGCAGCAACAGCACGATGAAGTACAGCAGCGCCGGCGGATAGGCGCGGCGGATGTTGGCCGCGAGCCCGCGCCCCGTCACGAGCCCGATGCGCGCCGATACCAGCTGGATGCCGACCATCAGCGGATACGTCAGCACGAGCGTCCACAGCATGTTGAAGCCGAACTGCGCGCCTGCCTGCGAGTAGGTGGCGATGCCGGACGGGTCGTCGTCGGCGGCGCCCGTGATGAGGCCCGGGCCGAGGGCCTTGACGGTGTCGTTGTCGGTGAGTTTCTGCAGCAGTTTCATGGTCGGCTCGAACAGGGGTGCAAGGGCGCACGGCGCCGACGTGAAAGGACGGCGCGCGGTCAGCGCGAAGTGGCAAGGGGAGGTTTCATATGGGAGCGGAGTGTAACAGCGCCGGCACGTGAATAAAGTGTCAAAGCTGTTACAAGAAAGCGGATTAAGCCGGCTCTAAGCGAGCCGGCTCGGGTGACGATCAGGCAGCCTTCAGCGCGCGGAACACGCGGCGGGCCGCTTCGATGGTTTCGTCGATGACGGCATCGTCGTGCGCGGCCGAGACGAAGCCCGCCTCGAATGCGGCGGGCGCGAAGTACACGCCTTCGTCCAGCATCGCATGGAAGAAGGTATTGAAGCGGGCGCGGTCGCCGGCCATCATTTCGGCGTAGTTGCGCGGCGGCTGTTCGCTGAAATACAGCCCGAACATGCCGCCTTCGTAGTCGGCGCAGAAGGCGATGCCTTCCTCGAACGCCACGTCCGTCAGGCCTTCGGTCAGGCGCTTGGCGCTGGCGGTCAGCTTGTCGTAGAAGCCCGGCTGCTGGATCAGCTTCAGCGTCGTCATGCCGGCGGCGACGGCGATCGGGTTGCCCGACAGCGTGCCGGCCTGGTAGACGGCGCCCAGCGGCGCCATGTGGTTCATCAGTTCCGCGCTGCCGCCGAAGGCCGCCACCGGCAGGCCGCCGCCGATGACCTTGCCCAGCGCCGTCAGGTCCGGCCGGATGCCGTACAACGCCTGGGCGCCGCCCAGGCCCACGCGGAAGCCGCACATCACCTCATCGAAGATCAGCAGGGCGCCATGCTGCGTGCACAGGTCGCGCAGCGCCTGCAGGAACTCGGGCGACGCCTTGATCAGGTTCATGTTGCCGGCCACCGGTTCGACGATGACGCAGGCGATCTCGCTGCCGAAGTTGCCGAAGGCTTCCTGGATCTGCGCCACGTCGTTGTAGTCCAGGACCAGCGTGTGCTTGACGAAGTCCTCCGGCACCCCGGCGGACGTGGGGTTGCCGAACGTGAGCAGGCCGCTGCCGGCCTTCACCAGCAGCGAGTCGGCGTGGCCGTGGTAGCAGCCTTCGAACTTGACGATCTTGTCGCGGCCCGTGGCGCCGCGGGCCAGGCGCAGCGCGCTCATGGTCGCTTCCGTGCCGGAGGAGACCAGGCGCACCTGCTCGATCGACGGCACCAGGCGGCAGATTTCCTCGGCCATCAGCACTTCGGCTTCCGTCGGCGCGCCGAACGACAGGCCACGGGTGGCCGCTTCCTGCACGGCCTGCACCACCTCCGGATGGGCGTGGCCGACGATGGCGGGGCCCCACGAGCCGATGTAGTCGATATAGCGCTTGCCGTCCGCGTCCCAGAAGTACGGGCCTTCGGCGCGGGTGATGAAGCGCGGCGTGCCGCCCACGGAGCGGAACGCGCGCACCGGCGAATTGACGCCGCCGGGCGTGGTCTTCTGGGCGCGTTCGAACAGCGTGTCGTTCTTTGAAGTCGTCATTGCTTGGTCCTGTTGGTTCGGGTGGTGCTGCTGCTTTTGCGCGGTTGCGGGGCCAGGTGGCCGGTCGTTGCCGGGGCCAGTTGTCCCGCCGTTCCATGCAGCGCGTAGAAGTGGGCCGGTACCAGCTTGCCCATGCCGTAGCGGCGCGCATGCAGCAGCGCGTTGTGGGTGTATTGCTGCGCCAGCTGGACGGCGCGCGGCGCTTCGATTCCCTGCGCCATGTAGGCGGCGATGGCGCCGGACAGCGTGCAGCCGGCGCCGATGAAGGGGCCCGGCAGATGCTGCCAGCGGTCGTGCCGGACGATGCCGCCATCGCCGTACAGCGTGTTGGCGCGCAGGCCCGACTCGGCGCGCGATGTGCCGGCTGGCGTGCCCGTCACGAGCACGTATTCGCAGCCAAGGTCGATCAGGTGCTGGGCGTCGTCGGCGATGGTTTCGCCGTTGGCCAGGTCGCGCCACGTTTCGGCGATATGGCCCAGCTCCACCTGCGACAGCATCAGCAGGGTGGCCTGCGGTACCAGCAGCTGACGCAGTACCGTCAGCAGCTCCTCGAAATCGGTCTCCTCGTCCAGCGCCGGCAGCTGCGAACCGAACGGATCGAGGATCAATGGCGCGTCCGGATAGTCGGACACCACTTCGGCGATCGACGAGATGTGCTCCATATGGTCCAGGGCGCCGATCTTGAACGCGGCCACCTGGGCATCTTCGAGCACGGCCCGGGCCTGGTCGGAGACCCAGTCGGGTTCCACGTGCTGCTGTTCTTCGACCTTGGCGCTGTCGCCGATCAGCAGTGCCGTCGTCACGGACAGTCCCTGGCACCCCAGCGCGGCGAATACGCCGAGGTCCGCATGCACGCCCACCGCGCCGATCGGGTCGGCCACACCGAAGGTCAGTATGAGAGGAGAAGTTTGGTTTTGCACGGCCAGTAGATTAAGATACCCGATTCGGCATTTTACTTGATTGAGGGTGGCAGAACGTGAGCAGCAATAACAATGAAAGTGGCGCGGCGCAGGAATTCAAGAGCTGGATGTGCCTCATTTGCGGCTGGATCTACGACGAAGAGGCCGGCCTGCCCGACGAGGGCATCGCGCCCGGCACGCGCTGGGAAGACGTGCCGATGAACTGGACGTGTCCCGAGTGCGGCGCCCGCAAGGACGACTTCGAGATGGTCGCGATCTGACGCCAGCGGCCGCCGTGCACGGCCGCCGCCGCCGTACCACGTGCATAAGCCGCTTTCACGTATTATCTTCCCGGTCTGAAGCGCTGTCATACCGCTAGTATAAAAAACCCGTCCGCCATGGGGCGCACCCCTGTGCTATCGTACGCCTCAGATGCCATTGACAAGGGGAGCATCGGGTCACGACGGACGGATATGACGACAACGCCGCAAGCGACAGGTTTGAAAATCATGGTGATCGACGACAGCAGTACCATCCGCCGGTCCGCCGAGATCTTTCTCAGCCAGGCCGGCTACCAGGTGGTGCTGGCCGAAGACGGCTTCGACGCGCTTGCGAAAATCAACGACCATCACCCGGCACTGATCTTCTGCGACATCCTGATGCCCCGGCTGGACGGTTACCAGACCTGCGCGCTGATCAAGAAGAGCGCGAAATTCCATGCCGTGCCCGTGCTGATGCTGTCCTCCCGGGACGGCCTGTTCGACCGCGCGCGCGGCGCGATGGTCGGCTCGTCGGCCTACCTGACCAAACCCTTCAGCAAAGACAGCCTGCTGGCCGCCGTGCGCGAGCACACCGGCCCGGGCCAATAAGACCAGCGAGGCAAGCATGGCCAAGAAAATACTTATCGTCGACGATTCACCCACCGAGCGTTACTACCTGACCGATATCCTGGAAAAGAACGGCTACGAGGTGGCGACAGCGGAAAGCGGCGAGGAAGCATTGACGCGCATCCGTGTCGAAAAACCCCAGCTGATCCTGATGGATGTCGTCATGCCCGGCGCGAACGGCTTCCAGGTGACGCGCTCGATCGCACGCGACCCGGCGCTGCAGGACGTCCCCGTCATCATCTGCTCCAGCAAGAACCAGGAGACCGACCGCATCTGGGGTCTGCGCCAGGGCGCCAAGGACTATCTCGTCAAGCCCGTGGACGCGGCCGAGCTGCTGGCCAAGATCGCGGCACTGATCTAGATGACGGGCGAACAGCGCGACAGCCAGACGGACGAGGACCTGCCGGACGACGGCGGCGAGGCGGGCGGCGAACGCCGCAGCCGGCTGCGGCAGTATCAGGTGCAGCTGCTGGAACGGATGCAGGCGGCGCAGGGCGAAGCCGTGGCCACGGGGCGCGAGCTGGGTGTGCTGATCGGCGAACGCCACTACCTGCTCGACCTGACGCAGGTGGGCGAGATCGTTTCGCACCAGGCCATCGCCACCGTGCCGCTGACGTGCGGCTGGTATCTGGGCCTGGCCAATATCCGCGGCAACCTGACCGGCATCGTCGACCTGGCGCGCTACCGCGACGAAGCGCCCGCGGCGCCGGGGCCGGATGCGCGCATCGTCACGTTTGCGCCCACGCTGGGCTTGCCGTGCGCGCTGCTGGTCACGCGCGTGCTGGGCCTGCGCAAGCTGGCGGACATGACGGCGGCGGCCGCGCAAGGCGCGGCACCGGACTGGCAGACGCAGACTTACACCGACAGCGACGGCCAGGCCTGGCAGCGGCTCGACCTGGCCCTGCTCGTACGCGAACCACGTTTCCTGGACGTGGGCCGCTGACCGGCCAACCAGCACGGGTGAGAGGGGTTTTGATGGCTTTCAGGATTTTCTCGCGAGCGGACCGGCAGCAGCAGGATCGGCAGCAGGACCTGCAGCAGAAGCGCAGCGACCCGGCAGCGGAACTCGGCACATACGGCGACTCCCAGTTCGCACGTCCTGCCGGCACGGCGGCATCCGCAGAAGCCGAAGCGCCATTGCGCCTGCGCGATGCGCTGGGCCGCGGCGCCGCCGCCGCCGATGCGCGGGCCGATGCGGCGGCCGACAGCGGCGCGGGCTTTCGCCTGCCGCTGATCGGCCATCTGCCGCCATCGCGCCAGCTCAGTTACCTCGTCAGCACCCTGGCCGTCGGCCTGGCGCTGTCGGCCGGGTTTGTCGCGCTGAACGCCCATGAGAGCGCGACCGGCGCCCTTGGCACACAGCTGGCCGGCGACGCGCTGATGCACTCGCAGCGCATCGGCAAGGCCGCGCCCAATGCCGTCCAGGGCAATGCGGAAGCCTTCCGCCAGCTCGACGAAAGCCGGCGCGAGCTGGCCAACGACCTGGCGCTGATGGCAGGCGGCGGCGAGTACCAGGGCAGCAGAGTCGGCGCCGCCGGTGGCGAGCTGCGCGCGGCCGTCGCGCGCGCGCGCAAGCAGTGGTCCGCCACGGACAAGGCGGCCGAAACGATCCTGCGCCAGCGTGGAGCGCTGGCCGGTGTCGACAAGACGCTGCAGCAGATGAACGCGGCGTCGCCCCGGCTGCTGGCGCTGACGGAGGAGATAGCGGCGGCCCGGCTGCAGCGTGGTGCCGGCGCCCGCGAGATGGCGGCGCTGGGCCGCCTGATGATGCTGACGCAGCGCATGAGCCGCGGCGCCGGCGAGTTCCTGACGGCCGGCGGCCTGACGTCGGAAACGGCATTCCAGCTGGGGCGCGACGTGACGGTGTTCCGCATCACGCTCGACGGGCTGCTGAACGGCAGCGCCAGCCTCGGCCTGCCGGCCACGCGCGACCCGGCCCAGCGCGAACGTCTGCAAGCGTTGCGCACGCAGTTCGAGCCATACCAGGCGCAGGCGGACGCCATCCTGGCGCGGCTGGACAAGTTCGCCGCCGCGAAAAACGCCGAGCGGCTGATCTTTGCGCAGAACGAGCTCCTGCGCCAGCACCTGACGACGCTGCTGGACGCCTATCGCCGTCAGCAGCAGTCGCTGGGCTGGCCGTTCTGGCTCATGGTGGCTGCGGGCCTGGCCACTCTGCTGACGGGCGCCGCCATCGGGCGCGTGCTGCTGCAGGACTCGTACAACCGCACCCGCGGCGCGGAGCGGCGCCGCCAGGAAGCGGAAGAAATGCGGCGCCTGGCGCAGCAGCACGAAGAGGAAGCCAGGGCCGCCAATGCGCAGACGCAGGCGGCCATCCTGCGCCTGATGAACGAACTGCAGAAGGTGGCGGACGGCGACCTGACGGTGCAGGCCACGGTATCGGAAGACATCACGGGGGCGATCGCCGATTCGGTCAACTACACGGTCGAGGAATTGCGCGGGCTGGTGGGCCGCGTCACGGTGACGGCGGAGCACGTGACGAATGCGTCCACCCACGCCCAGGGCATCTCCGGCGAGCTGCTGAACGCATCGCAGCAGCAGGCCCGCGAGATCCAGGATGCCAGCGCCACCGTCGTGCGCATGGCCGAGGAAATCACCGAGGTGTCGCGCTCGGCGAGCGAGTCGGCGGACGTGGCGCGCCAGTCGGTTGCCGCCGCGCAGCAGGGCGCGACGGCCGTGCAGAACGCGATCAGCGGCATGCATGAAATCCGCGAGCAGATCCAGGAAACGTCGAAACGCATCAAGCGCCTGGGCGAATCGTCGCAGGAGATCGGCGAGATCACGGAACTGATCACGGACATCACGGAGCAGACCAACGTGCTGGCGCTGAACGCCGCCATCCAAGCCGCATCCGCAGGGGAGGCGGGGCGCGGCTTCTCCGTCGTGGCCGAGGAAGTGCAGCGGCTGGCCGAACGGTCGGCCGAAGCGGCCAAGCAGATCGGCGCGCTGGTGCGCGCCATCCAGGCCGACACGCACGATGCCGTGGCGGCCATGGAAAAATCGACGCAGGGCGTGGTCGAAGGCGCGCGCCTGTCCGATGCGGCCGGCGCCGCGCTGGCGGACATCTCGCAGGTATCGAACCGGCTGGCGGAACTGATCCAGGGCATGGCCCAGGCGGCCGGCACGCAGGCCACGTCGGCCACCGGCGTGGCCAGGAACATCCAGCATATTTTGCAGGTGACGGAACAGACCAAGGAAGGCACGCAGCACACCGCGCAGTCGGTGCACAGGCTGTCGGTGCTGGCGCAGGAGTTGAAGAACTCCGTGTCGCGGTTCCGCATCGTATCTTGAACAGCATCAGGGCCCGAGGCAAGCATGATCCAACACGATTTTTCGACATCCAACCAGTTCGATCCCGGCCCGCTTTCCTGGGTGATGGTCGAGATCCGCGAAGCGCTGGGCCGGTCCCGCACCGCCCTGTTCGAAGCGGGCGGGCTGGAGCCGGAAGATCAGGCTACCGCGCTGCGCCACGCCAAGTCGCACCTGCACCAGGCGCACGGCGCCTTGCTGATGGTCGATGTCGACGGCGTGGTGCTGATGACGCAGCTGGCGGAAGAGGTGCTGGAGCGTTTCAAGGCCGGCACGCTCAAATGCAGTACGGATAACGCGCAGGTCGTCGCGGCGCTGTACCAGGCCGTCATCGAATACCTCGAAGAGCTGCTGGGCGGCGCGCCGTTCCAGCCCGTGCGGCTGTTCCCGTTCTACCGCGACGTACAGGCGCTGCTGGGCGCGCAGCGCATCCATCCGGCTGACCTGTTCTTCCCCGATCTGGCGCGCTGGCCGGCCATGCCGCTGCCGGCGGAAGCGCCCGCGGCGGATTTCGGCGCGCTGCGCCTGCGCTTCGAACGGGCGCTGCTGCCGTACCTGAAGTCGGGCGAGGCGGCCCATGCGGCGCCGCTGCGCGACGTGATCGCCGATGTGGCGGCCGCGCAGACAGAAACGCGGCCGCATGCGTTCTGGCTGGCGTTGCAGGCCTTTGCCGAACTGGTCGCCGCCGGCCACGTGCCTGCGGGACTGTATGCGAAGCAGCTGTTCGGCCACGTCAACCTGCAGTTGCGCCGCCTGGCGCAAGGCGCGCCGGAGACGCCGGAAACGGTGCTGCGCGAAGCGCTGTTCTTCGTTGCCGCGGCCGAGCCGGACACGCTGCCGCCGCTGGCGCGGCAAGTGCGCGACGCGTGGCGCCTGGACGACCTGGTCCCGCCGGACTATGAAACGAAACGCTACGGCCAGCTGGATATGGACGCGCTGGCGCGGGCCAAGGAAGGCCTGGCGCAGGCACGCGCGGCCTGGCAGCGGCTGGAACAGCCCGACGCGCCGGCCTCGCTGAACGCGGAATTCGGCCAGGCGCTGGCGCTGGTCTCGGCCGCCAGCGACAAGCTGGGCGTGCCCGCGCTGGGCGCGCTGATGCGGCAGTTGGCGCTGACCGCCAACACGGCGGCCGCGTCCGGACGCAGCGAGGAACTGGGCCTCGAAATGGCGACGGCGCTGCTGTTCGCGGGCCATGGCCTGGAACAGATCCGCCACCTGCCGGACGATTTCGCGGCGCACGCCGACACCATCGGCGCGCGGCTGCAGGCGCTGGTGGCCGGCGAAGTGCCGCCCGAGCCGGCGCAGTGGCAGAGCGGGCTGGCGCAGCGGCTGCGCCAGGACGACACGGTGATCGCGCTGGCGCAGGAAATGAAGACGGCGCTGCGCCACGTCGAGAAGGTGCTGGACGACCTGCACGCCGCGGGCGATGCGGACCTGCATTCGCTCGACAGCGTGATGCACGGGCTGGAAGGCGCGCTGGCGGTGGCCGACCAGGACGAGGCAACGCGCGCCGCGCGCCACGTGCGCGGCGAGATCGCCCGCATCGCCGATGGCGTGGCCGATGCCGCCACGCTCGAAGCGATTGCCCGCAACGTCGGCGCGCTGGGCTTCTTTGTCGACATGCTGGCGCAGAACGCGGCCGGCGCCAGGGAGCGCTTCGCGTTCGACGACGCGCAGGGCACGTTCCGCGCCATCCCGTTCCGCAAGATCGCCGGCCCGGAGACGATACCCGTGCTGGAGGAAGAGGTGCCGCCGCCTGCGCCGCTGGCCATGCCCGAGGCGCCGCCGTCCAGCATCGGCGGCCCGGCCGACGCGGCCATCGAAGCGGAGCTGCTGGAGATTTTCATCGGCGAAGCGCAGGAAGTGCTGGCGTTTGTCGACACAACCCTGGCGCAACCGCGGCTGGACGCCGGCTCGCCGGAGAACCTGGCGATGCTGCGCCGCTCGTTCCATACCCTGAAAGGCAGTGGCCGCATGGTCGGCTTGAACCAGTTCGCCGACAGCGCGGGCGCGGTGGAGCAGACGATGAACGTGTGGCTGGCCGAGGCACGGCCCGTCAACGAGGCGCTGTTTGGCCTGCTGGAATGGGTTGCCGCCGAACTGAATGCGTGGGTCGGCGAGCTGGTGGCGAAGGGGATTTCGCCGCGCAGCGCGGCGGCCGTGATCGACGCGGCCGCGCGCGTGCGCGAAGGCGGGCCGTTCGTGCCGGCGCGCGCGTCGCAGACGATCGAACCGCCGCCGTCGGAACCCTACGTAACGGATGAAGCGGCGACGGAGTCCGAACCGCCCAAGGCGCCAGACGGCGCGGACATGGTGTTTATCGGGCGCCTGGCCGTGCCGCGCGGCCTGTTCGCGATCTACACGGCCGAAGCGCGGGATCTCTTGGCGCGGCTGGAGGCGGAACTTGCCGCGTGGCGCGAGGCGCCCGGCCGCAGCGTCGATCCGAACACGCTGCAGGCGGTGCACACGCTGACGGGAGCGTCGGCAACGGTCGGCTTCAAGGCGTTGCGTGACCTGGCATATGCGCTGGAAGTGGTGCTGCAGGCGCAACTGGAACCGGCTTCGCAGCCGGGTGCGGCCCAGCCGGATGCGGCCCAGCCGGACGCCGCCCAGCCGGACGCCGCCCAGCACGACCTGTTCGACTTCACCCTGGCGCGCATGCGGCAGATGGTGACGGCGTTCGCGGCGGGCGAGATGCCGGCCGACCAGCCGGAACTCATCACCGCGCTGGACAAGCTGCGCGAGGACCTGGCGCGCACGCCAGCGTCGGGCGAGGTGCTGGCCGCGCGGCTGGACAGCATGCTGGCAGGCGAGGAGACACCGACGCCGGCGCCGGTGGACGAACTGGCCGCTCGCCTCGATGCGCTGTTCACGGACACGTATCACGCGCTGCTGGCCGATCCGCCCCCGTTGCCGGCGCGCGGCACGCCGCTGCCGCTGCGGCCGCAACTGGCGACGCAGGACGAGAGCATCGACGACCTGTTTGCCTCCGCCTTTGACGACGCGTTTGCCGAGCCGCCGCTGACGCAGGCGGCCGCGCCCGCCGACGAGATCGACGACCTGTTCTCGGGCGCCGTCGCGGCGCCGGCCGCCGAGCCGGCGCAGGAACCTGGCCCGGAACCCGAGCCGGAACCGGAACCGGAACCGGAACCTGAGCCGCCCGCAGCGGCGGAAGCGCCCGTGCAGCCGGAGGAAGAGCCGGCGGTGGAAACGGCGGCGGAAACGGACGTGGAAGTGCTGGCGCTGCCGACCGGTTCCGATGCGCTGGCCACGCCGGTGGACGACGAACTCGATGCCGACCTGCTGCCCGTGTTCCTTGAAGAAGGTGCCGATCTGCTGCCGCAGGTGGGCGCGGCGCTGCGCGCGTGGCAGGGGGCACCGGCCGAACTGGTTCACGCCAACACGCTGCAGCGCGTGCTGCACACGCTCAAGGGCAGTGCGCGGATGGCGGGCGCCATGCGCCTGGGCCAGCACGCCCATGAAATCGAAACGCACGTCGAGTCGATGGCCGCCGGCGGCAGCGCGACACCGTCCGCGTTCGAACAGCTGCTGGGGCATTACGATCACGCGCTGCTGCTGTTCGAGCAGTTGCAGCATCCCGCGCCGGCGGAGGAAGCGCAGCCGGCACCTGCGCCCGAGGGCGCCAGCGCCCCGGCGCCGCTGGTGCGCGTGCGTGCCGACATCCTCGACCGGCTCGTCAACCAGGCCGGCGAGGTGGCCATTTCCCGCTCCCGGCTGGAGAACGAGGTGGGCGCGCTGCGCACGTCGCTGGCGGACTTCAACGAAAACCTGAACCGGCTGCGCCGCCAGTTGCGCGAGGTGGAGGTGCAGGCCGAGTCGCAGATCGCGTCGCGGCTGTCCATCGCCGGCGAGCGCGAGTTCGATCCGCTGGAATTCGACCGCTTTACGCGCCTGCAGGAACTGACGCGGATGATGGCGGAAAGCGTCGACGACGTCGGCTCGTTCCACGACAGCATGGTGCGCTCGGTGGACAGCGCCAGCGACGACCTGGTGCAGCAGGCGCGCATGACGCGCGACCTGCAGCGCGACCTGATGCGCGTGCGAATGGTCCCCTTCGGCAGCATCGCCGAGCGTCTCTATCGCGTGGCACGCCAGACGGCCAAGGAGATGGACAAGCGCGTCAACCTGGATATCCGCGGTGGCTCGGTCGAGATGGACCGGGGCGTGCTGGAACGCATGGCCGCGCCCTTCGAACATCTGCTGCGCAACGCCATCGTGCACGGCATCGAACCGCGCGCGGAGCGGGTCGCGGCCGGCAAGGCCGAAACGGGCGAACTGCTGGTGCAGGTCAGCCAGCAGGGCAACGAGATCGTGCTGGAGTTTTCCGATGACGGCGGCGGCCTTGACCTGGCGCGTATCCGCGCCAAGGGCCGCAGCCTCGGGCTGCTGGCCGACGATGCGGACAAGGTGGATGACGTGGCGGTGGCCGACCTGATCTTCCAGCCCGGCTTCTCGACGGCCGACACGCTGACGGAGCTGGCCGGGCGCGGCGTCGGCATGGATGTCGTGCGCTCCGAAGCCCAGGCGCTGGGCGGCCGTGTCGATACCGCCAGCACGGACGGGCAGGGCACGCGCTTCACGATCCACCTGCCGTTGACGCTGGCCGTGACGCAGGTCGTGCTGCTGGCCGCGGGCGGCAAGACGCACGCGGTGCCGGCCATGCTGGTCGAACAGGTGCTGCAGGTGCGTGCCAACATCCAGGAGCGCGGCACGCTGGAGGTGCATGGCCGCGTCCTGCCGCTGCAATACCTGGCCACGTTGCTGGGCGACGCCGCGGCGCGGCCGCTGACGCAGCGTTCGGCGCCCGTGCTTGTGCTGCGCGCCGGCGCCGAGCGCATGGTGGTGCAGGTCGACGAGATCCTTGGCAACCGCGAGGTCGTCGTCAAGAACATCGGCCCGCAACTGGCGCGGCTGCCGGGCATCGCCGGCGCCACCGTGCTCGGTTCCGGCGAGATCGTGCTGATCCTCGATCCGCTGCAGCTGCAGCAGCACCTGGACGAGCATCCGGAGCTGCGCGTGGCGGCAGCTCCTGCCACGCCGGCGGCGGCGCAGGGCCCGGCCCGCACGATCCTCGTCGTGGACGATTCGCTGACGGTGCGCAAGGTCACGCAGCGGCTGCTGGAGCGCGAAGGCTATGCGGTGTTGTTGGCCAAGGACGGTGTCGATGCGCTGGAACAGCTGCATTACGGGACCAGCGAGCAACTGGCCCGCCGGCTGCCGGACCTGATGCTGGTCGATATCGAGATGCCGCGCATGGACGGCTTCGACCTGACCCGCAATGTGCGCGGCGACGAACGCACGCGCGACATCCCGATCATCATGATCACATCGCGCAGCGCGGACAAGCACCGCAACTACGCGACGCAGCTGGGCGTCAACGCCTACTTCGGCAAGCCGTTCCAGGAATCGATCCTGCTCGGTGCGATCGCCGGGCTGCTGCCATAGCGCCGCTGGGGACAGGCACCTTTCTCAGGGTCTCCGACCCTGAGAAAGGTGCCTGTCCCCGACGTTCAGCAAGCTAGGAAACCGTCAACAACCCACCGCCCCCGCCAGGCGGATCCAGCACGAACCGCGGCACGGAAATCGTCAGCCGGGACGCCGGCAGCACGAACTCGCGCACCCCGCCCGACTGCGCCCGTCGCGCCGCGCCACCGGTGCCGACCAGCGTGGCAAAGCCGAAATCGCGCATCACATTGGCAAACAGCACGGCGGACGAATACGTGGCCGGGCCGATGGCCACGCGCACGCGGCCCTTGAAGCGCTGCGGATTGTCCGGCTGCGGTTGATGCCATGTGGCGATCTCGCCGCGCACGACCTGGCCGGCCAGTTCGCCTTTCGCCACGTTCGGTTCCAGGACCTTCTTGCGATACGTCGATCCGGTGCGGTAGGGTTGCGTGGCGAGATACGGCATCAGGCCTTCCAGCCAGATCGCATCGTCGCCGCCGCCGTTGGCGGAGATGTCGATCGTCAGCTCGCGCGTGTTCCGCTCGCGCAGCGTGGCGAAGGCCGAGCGCAGGAACGCCAGCACGCGTCCCGGGTCGGCCGGCGCGAACGACCCCACCGTCAGCGCGGCGCTGCCGTCCGCCGCGAAATCGAGACGGTATTGCTCGTCGAACGAAGCTTCGATGCGCAGCGGCGACGGCACGGCGGCGCTGCCGGGCGCGTTGACGGTCCACGTGCGGCCGTCGCGCGCCAGTGCCAGCCGGTAGCTGGCCGGTGCGCCGCGCAGCTTCCAGCAATACAGCCACCAGCGCCGGGCCAGCAGGCTGGCGCGGAACAGCGGCGTGTCGCCATGCATCCGCTCCAGCAGCGTCGTGACGGTTGCGGCGGCGGGCTCGCCGTCGATGGCGACGATGCGGGCGCCCTGCAACGGCGTGGCCGCGCCGCCGGTAAGGGACGAGATGACCAGGTCGCCCTGGACCAGCTCGACTTCGTACGGAAACAGCGTGCCGCCCGCCTCGAGGTGCTTGCGCACACTGCCGCGCCAGTCGGGATAGCCGATCAGGACGTGGGCGTCGGCGAACAGCGGGTTCAGTGTCGCCAACGACAGCCACGCCTCGTCGCGCGTCAGGCCATCGCGCGCCGCGGCGTCGAGACGTGAGAACGCGCTGTCGACGGCGGCCAGGTCGGCCGAGAAGGCCAGGTCGGGATGCGTGTCGGCCAGCGTCTTGCGCACGAACGCAAGGTCGGCGCGCAGCTGCGCGGCGGTCAACCGCTCGGTGGACGGGGCCGCGAGCAGGCGCGGCGTCAGCAAGGCAAGCCCAGAGCCGGCAAGGCAGGCAAGGGCGCGGCGGCGGGGCAGGTTGGTCATGGCGGGAAGGGAAGTAGGCGAGCCTCGACTATACCTGCCCCCCGCAATGTTTCCAAAAAACGGGGACAGTCCCCGTTTTTTGGCAATATTTCCTCAAAAATGGGGTCTGGGCGACCCCGTCTGTCCCCATTTTCAAGGCAATTTCAGGCTTTGACGACCGCGTAGCGGGCCAAGGTGCGCTGGCGTGCCTCGTCGTGCTGGACGATGGGCGGCGGATAGTCGGTCGCCTTGCCCGGCGTCAGCCATGGCGCGTGGATCTCTTTTGCGTTCAGCTTTGCCAGTTGCGGCAGGAAGGCTTTGATGAACGTGCCGTCGGCATCGAACTTCTGCGATTGCGTGACGGGGTTGAAGATGCGGAAGAACGGTTGGGCGTCGCAGCCGGACGAGGCGGCCCATTGCCAGCCGCCGTTGTTCGAGGCCAGTTCGTAGTCGTTCAGCTTCAGCGCGAAATACGCTTCGCCGCGGCGCCAGTCGATGCCGAGGTCCTTGACGAGGAAGCTGGCCGTCACCATACGCAGCCGGTTGTGCATGAAGCCCGTGCGGTTCAGCTGCAGCATGGCCGCATCCACCAGCGGGTAGCCGGTGCGGCCTTCGCACCAGGCGGTAAACATGGCGTCGGCCTCGGGGCCCGCCTCCCATTCGATGCGATCGTACACGGGCTTGAACGCCGCGCCCACGACGTGCGGAAAATTGAACAGGATCTGCTGGTAGAACTCCCGCCAGACCAGTTCGGCCAGCCAGACGGCGCCGCCGTCGCCGGCGTGACCTGCCGCCGCGATGTCGCGCACCGTGCGCACCAGGTGGCGGATCGAGACAGTGCCGAAGCGCAGGTGCAGCGACAGTTGCGACGTGCCCCGTTGCGCCGGAAAATCGCGCGCGACGGCGTACGGCGCCAGTTTCGGCAGGAACGCTTCGAACGCGGCGGCGCCGCCCGTCATGCCCGGCTCGACGCCGACGGCGGCCAGGTCCACCTCGTCGAAGCCCAGCTGCGCCAACGTCGGCAGCACGCTGCGTCCCGGCGCCAGCCGCGCGGCGTACGGGTCCACGTGCAGCGGCGCCAGCAGCGATGGGTCGAGGTTCAGTTTTTTCAGCCACGCATTCTTATACGGGGTGAACACGGTCAGCGGTTTGCCGGCTTGCGACAGTACCTCTTCCTTCTGGAAGATCACGTGGTCTTTATGGAGGCAGAGCCGGCGCCCGGTTTGCTCCAGCGCCGCGGCCACGCTGCGGTCGCGGGCGATGGCCTGCGGATCGTAGTCGTCGTTGGCGTGGACGGTGGCGGCGCCAAGTTCCGCGGCCAGTGCCGGGATGACGTCACGCGCGTCGCCATGGCGGACGATCAGGTGGCCTTTCATCTGTTCCAGTTCGCCCGCCAGCTCCGTCAACGTGGCGTGAATGAAGGCCACGCGGCGGTCGTCGCGGGGGAGCTCCGCCAGGATCGGTGTGTCGAAGACAAACGCGCAATACACCGGTCCGCCTTCCTGCAGCGCGTGGTGCAGGGCGGCGTGGTCGAACGAACGCAGATCGCGGCGAAACCACACGAGTGCCGGTGAAGGCGAATTGCTTACGGGCATTTCTGTGCTCAAGGTCAAAGGGGGAGCGGAATTATTGCCTACAATCAGTTCCATCGGGTGCCCGCGCGCAGACGATAGCGGGACAGCCCGAAAGTCGGATTCGGTGGCCGTTCCGGCAATTCATAGTAAACTGTCGCTATGTCGGAGTGAAATTTCCATTCAGAATGGAAACTTTCTTGACAGTTTTGCGGGACAGTTCCGAACAATCAGCCGCAGAACAAGCCACACGACAGTATTGCGCGACCGTTTTACAGACAAGATTTGCCTACGAATCAGCCCCAGCAGAGAGAGCAGCGTATGAAGAAAAGCAAAGTCAGCAAACCTCTACCTGTGCCCGGACTGTTACAGCGAAGCGATGACCCTTTGCAGCAATCCGACTCCATGACAACGCCTGCCCTGAATCTGGCGAATCATTTCCTGATCGCCATGCCATCGATGCACGATGCCGTGTTCGGCGGAACGGTCGTCTACGTTTGCGAGCACAACGAAAACGGCGTGCTGGGCGTCGTCATCAACAAACCGACGGACATGACGATGGAAACGCTGTTCGAGCGTATCGATCTGGAAGTCACGTCCGGGCGCGACGCGATGGAAAAGAAGCCGATCATGTTCGGCGGCCCCGTGCAGGACGACCGCGGTTTCGTGCTGCACACGCCCGGAGCACGCTATTCGTCGTCGCTGACCGTCACGAGCGAGGTTGCCTTCACCACGTCCATCGACGTGCTGGAGGCGGTCGCCCGCGGCGCCGGCCCGCAGCGCATGCTGGTTTCGATCGGCTATGCCGGCTGGAGCCCCGGCCAGCTGGAAGACGAGATCAGTCGCAACGGCTGGCTGACGGTGGGCGCCGATCCGGGCATCCTGTTCGAGACGCCGATCGAGGAGCGCTACGTCGCCGCGATGAAACTGCTGGGCATCGACCCGCTGATGCTCACTTCCGAAGCGGGCCATGCCTGAACTGACACCAGAAACGGTATTCGGCTTCGACTTCGGCATCAAACGTATCGGCGTAGCGATGGGGAACACGATGATCGGCCAGGCTTCGCCCCTGGCCGTCATCAAGGGCGAGGACAACGCGACCCGCTTTGGCGCCATCGCCGCGCTGATCGAAAAATGGGCCCCGACGCGATTCATCGTCGGGCTGCCGCTGCATCCGGACGGCGCCGAGCACGAAATGACGGCGCGCTGCCGCCGCTTTGCCAACCAGCTGCATGGCCGCTTCGATATCCCCGTCGAGCTGGTGGACGAGCGCTACTCCTCCGCCGTGATCGGTGGCAAGCGCGGCGAAGTCATCGACGACCGCGCCGCGGCCATCATCCTGCAACAGTATTTCGACCAGTATTCTCCTCAATAATCACTCCCTATGCCCCAACTTGATCCCCACACCCTGGACGCCGAGGTGCTGTATGCCGCGCTGCTGGACCAGGTCAGGACCGGCATCGCCGGTGCCCACGAGCCGGCAATCGTCGGCATTCATTCCGGCGGCGCCTGGATTGCCGAGCGCCTGGCACGCGACCTGGGCCTGACGGCACGCCTCGGTGTGCTCGACGTCTCGTTCTACCGCGACGACTACGCGAAAAAAGGCCTGCCCGCCGAAGTGAAGCCGACCCACATCGCCTTCGACGTGGCCGGCGCCACCATCGTGCTGGTGGACGACGTGCTGTACACGGGCCGCACCACGCGCGCGGCCATCAACGAACTGTTCGACTACGGCCGCCCGGCGCGCATCCTGCTGGCCGCGCTGGTCGACCGCGGCGAGCGCCAGCTGCCGGTGGCCGCCGATTTCGTCGCGGCCCACACCCGCGTGGCCGCGGGCGAGGCGCTGCGCCTGCAACAGTCGGCAACGGGACAATTCAAACTGACCATCGAACGCGATCATGCTTAATCCGCAACTGAACAAACACGGCGAGCTGCAGCACCTGCTCACCACCGAAGGCCTGCCGAAGGCCATCGTCAACCAGATTCTCGACACGGCGGCGTCGTTCGTCAGCGTGTCCGACCGCGAGGTCAAGAAGGTGCCGCTGATGCGCGGCAAAAGCGTCTTCAACCTGTTCTTCGAGAACTCCACGCGTACCCGCACCACGTTCGAGATCGCGTCGAAACGCCTGTCGGCGGACGTCATCAACCTGAACATCCAGGCCTCGTCGGCCAGCAAGGGCGAATCGCTGCTGGACACGATCGACAACCTGTCGGCCATGCATGCCGACATGTTCGTCGTGCGCCACGCCTCGTCGGGCGCGCCGTACCTGATCGCCAAGCACCTGCACGACACGAAGCAGAACCACGTCCACGTCGTCAACGCCGGCGACGGCCGCCACGCGCACCCCACGCAGGGCCTGCTGGACATGTACACGATCCGCCACTACAAGAAGGACTTCACCAACCTGCGCGTGGCCATCGTGGGCGACATCCTGCACAGCCGCGTGGCCCGGTCCGACATCCACGCGCTGACGACGCTGGGCGTGCCGGAGATCCGCGCCATCGGCCCGCATACGCTGCTGCCGGGCGGCCTGGAACAGCTGGGCGTGCGCACGTTCACGAACATGGACGAAGGCCTGAAGGACGTCGACGTCATCATCATGCTGCGCCTGCAGAATGAACGCATGAGCGGCGCGCTGCTGCCGTCGGCGCAGGAATACTTCAAGAGCTACGGCCTGACGCAGGAGCGCCTGGCGCTGGCGGTGCCGGACGCGATCGTCATGCACCCCGGCCCGATGAACCGCGGCGTGGAGATCGAATCGGCGGTGGCCGACGGCCCGCAGGCCGTGATCCTGTCGCAGGTGACGTTCGGTATCGCCGTGCGCATGGCGGTGATGAGCATCTTGGCCGGTAATCAGGGATAAACAGAAGTGACGACTATTCATATCAAGAACGGCCGCGTGATCGACCCGGCCAACGGCGTGGACGCCGTGCAGGACCTGTACATCGCCGACGGCAAGGTCGCCGCCATCGGCACGGCGCCGGACGGCTTCACGGCCGCGCGCACCATCGACGCCACGGGCCTCGTCGTGGCCCCTGGCCTGGTCGACCTGTCGGCCCGCCTGCGCGAGCCGGGCTACGAATACAAGGCCACACTGGAATCGGAGATGCAGGCGGCGGTGCAGGGCGGCGTCACGAGCCTGGTCTGTCCGCCGGACACGGACCCCGTGCTGGACGAGCCGGGCCTCGTCGAAATGCTGAAGCACCGCGCGCGCGGCCTGCACGGGGCACACGTGCATCCGCTGGGCGCGCTGACGATGGGCCTGAAAGGCCGTGCGCTGACGGAGATGGCGGAACTGACGGAAGCGGGCTGCATCGGCTTCTCGCATGCGGAAGTGCCGGTCGAGGACACCACGGTGCTGCTGCGCGCGCTGCAGTATGCGAAAACGTTCGGCTACACCGTCTGGCTGCGCCCGCAGGACGCGCACATCGGCAAGGGCGGCGTGGCGCACAGCGGCCCACTGGCATCGCGCCTGGGCCTGTCCGGCGTGCCCGTGATGGCCGAGACCATCGCGCTGCACACGATCTTCGAACTGCTGCGCGCCACCGGCGCCAAAGTGCACCTGTGCCGCATCTCGTCCGCCGCCGGCCTGGAGCTGGTGCGTGCGGCGAAAGCCGAAGGCCTGCCGGTCAGCTGCGACGTCGGCGTGCACCACCTGCACATGACCGATGCCGACATCGGCTTCTTCGACCCGAACGCGCGCCTGACGCCGCCGCTGCGCAGCCAGCGCGACCGCGATGCGATCCGCGCGGCGCTGACCGACGGCACCATCGACGCGATCTGCTCGGACCACACCCCGGTGGACGACGACGAAAAGCTGCTGCCGTTCGCCGAAGCGTCGCCGGGCGCCACGGGCCTGGAGCTGCTGCTGTCGCTGACCTTGAAGTGGGCCGAGGACCTGGGCGGCCACCATGGCCCGGGCGACGCGCTGTTCAAGGCGCTGGCGCGCGTGACGTCGGCGCCGGCACGGGTGGCCGGGCTGGATGCCGGCACGCTGGCCGTTGGCAGCGGTGCCGACGTGGTGCTGTTCGACCCGACCGCGCGCTGGCTGGTCGAGGCGCCGGCGCTGGCCAGCCAGGGCAAGCACACGCCGTTCCTCGGCTACGAGATGGCGGGCCAGGTGCGCGCCACCATCGTGGGCGGCCACGTGGCATACGAACGCAACGCGGCGTAAGGCACGTCATGCTGCTTGCGCTGCGCATCGCCCGCGTGATCCTGCACCTGCTGGTCGGCATGGCCATCTGCGCGCTGGTGTTCCCGTGGGCCGACGGCATGGCGCGCGAGATCCACGTGCGGCGCTGGTCGCGCCATCTGCTGGCCATCTGCAACGTCAGCGTGCAGATCACGGCCGGCAGCGCGGCGCCGAAAGCGCACGCACTGGTCGTGGCCAACCACGTCTCCTGGCTCGACATCTTCGTCATCAACGCGCTGTACCCGTGCCGCTTTGTCGCCAAGGCGGAGATCCGGGCGTGGCCCCTGGCCGGCTGGCTGGTCGAGCAGGCCGGCACCGTGTTCATCGCCCGAGGCAACCGGCGCGACCTCCGAAAAGCGTTCGAAGGCCTGGTGCAGGCTTTGAAATCCGGGCAGCGCGTGGCGTTCTTCCCGGAAGGGACGACGGCGCCGCAGGGCACCCTGCTGCCGTTTCACGCCAACCTGTTCGAGGCGGCCGTGGATGCGAAATCCCGGGTCCAGCCGTACGCCATCAGCTACGTGGACAACGCCCGCCAGCCGCATCCCGCGGTGGACTTCGTGGGCGACATGACGTTCGTGCAGAGCATGATGGCGATCCTCAGCGGCCCGCCGATCCGCGCCCGCGTCACCATCCTGCGTTCGATCAAGGCGGAAGGCGCGCACCGGCGCCAGCTGGCCGAGACGACGGAAGAGGCGATCCGGCAGGCGCTGGGGATTGTCGAGGCGGTGCCGGAAGAGGAAGAGGAACCCGTCGATCCGGCGGCCGAGGACGATGAGCCGGATCTGCCGGCGACACGCAGCGCCTGAGGCAAGCGCCGGTGAACGTCGGGGCCTGTCCCCAGCATTTCACTTGCCCGCGGCACGCTTGAACTCCGGGCATTGCACCTGCAGCAGCGATTTGTCGTCCAGCCGGACGGCGGAGAGCTGGCCGCCCCAGACGCAGCCGCTGTCCAGCGCAACCAGATTCTCTTCGATGCGCAGTCCCAGCGCGGACCAGTGGCCGAAGACGACGGTCACGTCGGCCGTGCGCCGTCCCGGCACGGCGAACCATGGCATCAGGCCCGTGGCCGGATCGGCCGACGCGCTTTCCTTCATTTTAAAATCCATCACGCCATCGGCCGTGCAGAAGCGCATCCGCGTCAGCGCGTTGACAATGCAGCGCAGCCGCGCCGCGCCGCGCAGGTCGTCGTCCCAGCGATCCGGCAGGTTGCCGTACATCTCGGCCAGGAATCCCGTCCAGGCATCGCTGCGCAGTGCCGCCTCCACTTCGCCGGCCAGCGCCATCGTCTGCTGCGCCGTCCACTGCGGCAGCACGCCGCCGTGGACCAGCAGGTTACCGTCGACGAGGAGCGCCATGGGCCGGTGGCGCAGCCAGTGCAGCAGGGCCTCGCGGTCCGGCGCCGCCAGGATGGTGTCGAGGGTGTCGGACCCGGATTCGGGCCGGATGCCGTTGGCGACGGCCAGCAGGTGCAGGTCGTGGTTGCCCAGCACCGCGTCGATGCGGCCGGCGCTGCCCTGGCTCAGCGCCTGCACATAGCGCAGCGTCGACAGCGAATCCGGGCCACGATTAATGAGGTCTCCGCAGAACAGAATTGATGGCGGAGGCTGCCCCAAGTCGCGTTCGCGTGCGAAAATAGCTTCCACCAGCGTTACCGTTTCGGCATGGCAGCCTTGCAAGTCACCGATGACATAGATTCCGGGGGACGTCGTCCGCATTCAAGTTCCTAGAAACACCACAGTTGCACGGCAAGCGCGTTACATCGCAATCGGATGATCGATCGGGGTTATTACTAACGCAACTTACAAAACTGGGATACTAAATGATTTTCGTGACAGGCGGGGCCGGTTTTATCGGCGCGAATTTCGTGCTGGACTGGCTGGCGCAATCGGACGAAGGCGTCCTCAATTTCGACAAGCTGACCTACGCCGGCAACGTCAACAACCTGACGGCGCTGCAGGGCGACCCGCGCCACGTGTTCGTGCGCGGCGACATCGGCGACGGTGAGCACGTACTCGCCCTGCTGCGCGAACACCAGCCGCGCGCCATCGTGCACTTCGCGGCCGAAAGCCACGTGGACCGCTCGATCCATGGCCCGGCCGAATTCATCGCCACCAATATCAACGGCACGTTCGCCCTGCTGGAGGCGGCACGCGCCTACTGGAGCGCGCTCGATGACGCGGGCAAGGCGGCCTTCCGCTTCCTGCACGTCTCCACCGACGAGGTGTACGGCACACTCGGCCCGGCCGATCCACCGTTCACGGAAACCACGGCTTATGCGCCCAACAGCCCGTACTCGGCATCGAAGGCGGCATCGGATCACCTGGTGCGCTCCTACCATCACACCTACGGCCTGCCGACCTTGACGACGAACTGCTCGAACAATTACGGCCCGTACCAGTTCCCGGAGAAGCTGATTCCCCTGATCGTCGCCAACGCCCAGGCGGGCAGGCCGCTGCCGATCTATGGCGACGGCCAGCAAGTGCGCGACTGGCTGTACGTGGCGGACCACTGCACGGCGGTGCGCCGCGTGCTGGCCGACGGCGTTCCCGGCGCGACGTACAACGTCGGTGGCTGGAACGAGATGACGAACCTGGACGTCGTGCATACGTTGTGCGATATGCTCGACAGCCTGCAGCCGAAGGCCGACGGGGCCAGCTACCGCGCCCAGATCACCTTCGTGCAGGACCGCCCCGGGCACGACCGCCGCTACGCCATCGACGCGCGCAAGCTGGAACGGGAACTGGGCTGGAAGCCGGCCGAGACGTTCGCAACGGGTATCCGCAAGACCGTGCAGTGGTACCTGGACCATCCCGACTGGGTGGCGGACGTGCAGTCCGGCGCCTACGCCAGATGGGTCGAAACGAACTACGTCCACCGAGGAGCCGTCTGATGAACGACACCGCATCCGTACCGCGCCGCAAGGGCATCGTGCTGGCCGGCGGCTCCGGTACCCGCCTGTACCCGGTCACCAACTGCGTCTCCAAGCAGCTGCTGCCGATCTACGACAAGCCGATGATCTACTATCCGCTGACGACACTGATGCTGGCGGGGGTGCGCGAGATCCTGATCATCTCGACGCCGCAGGATACGGAACGCTTCCGCGATCTGCTGGGCGATGGCAGCCAGTGGGGCCTGGAGCTGTCGTATGCGGTGCAGCCTTCGCCGGACGGGCTGGCGCAGGCATTCGTCATCGGCCGCGACTTCATCGGCGACGCGCCGTCCGCGCTGATCCTGGGCGACAATATCTACTACGGCAACGACCTGGAACGGATGCTGCGCCACGCCGCCAGCGAACCGGTTGGCGCCACCGTCTTTGCCTACCACGTGCAGGACCCGGAGCGTTACGGCGTCGTCGAATTCGGCGACGACCTGAATGCGGTCAGCATCGAGGAGAAGCCCGCCGTGCCGAAATCGAACTACGCGGTGACGGGCCTGTATTTCTACGACAGCCAGGTGTGCGACATCGCCGCGTCGATCAAGCCATCGGCGCGCGGGGAACTGGAAATCACGGACGTCAACCAGACCTACCTCGACCGCGGCCAGCTGCGCGTGGAAGTGATGGGGCGGGGCATGGCCTGGCTCGATACGGGCACGCATGAATCGCTGCTCGATGCGTCGCAATTTATCGCCACCTTGGAGAAGCGCCAGGGGCTGAAGGTGGCCTGTCCCGAGGAGATCGCGTACCGCAAGGGCTATATCGATGCCGCGCAGTTGCGGCGCCTGGCGGCGCCGTTGCAGAAAAACGCTTACGGCCAATACCTGCTGCGTATCCTGGAAGACAAGGTGACAAGCCAATGAAAGTGATCCCGACGCCACTCGAAGGCCTGCTGGTGATCGAACCGACCGTGTACGGCGACGACCGCGGCTTCTTTTTCGAAAGCTTCAACACGCGGCGCTTCGCCGACCTGACCGGCACGACGGTGGAATTCGTGCAGGACAATCATTCTCGCTCGGCGCGCAACGTGCTGCGCGGGATGCACTATCAGATCCGGCAGGCCCAGGGCAAACTGGTGCGCGTCGTCAGCGGCAGCGTCTACGACGTCGTTGTCGACCTGCGCAAGCGTTCCGCCACGTTCGGCCAGTGGTTCGGCGTCGAGCTGTCCGCCGAAAACAAGCGCCAGTGCTGGATACCGCCCGGTTTCGCGCACGGCTTCGCCGTCACCAGCGACTTCGCGGAGTTCCTGTACAAGACCACGGATTACTACGCGCCCGAGCACGAGCGCGCGCTGCTGTGGAACGATCCCGAAGTGGGGATCGAGTGGCCGCTGGATGGCACGCCGCTGCTGTCGGCCAAGGACCAGAACGCGCTGCCGCTGACGCAGGTGGAAGTCTTCGCATGAAGATCCTGCTGACGGGATGCAGCGGCCAGGTCGGCCATGAGCTGGAACGCAGCCTGCAGAGCATCGGCCAGGTGGTGGCGGTGGACCGGGCGACGATGGACCTGTCCAACCTCGATCGGGTGCGCGCCGTCATCCGGGAGGTGCGCCCGCAACTGATCGTCAACCCGGCCGCCTACACGGCCGTGGACAAGGCCGAAAGCGAGCCGGATCTGGCGTTTCGCATCAACGCCGAAGCACCGGGCGTGATGGCCGACGAAGCGAAGCGGCTGGGCGCGACGCTGGTGCATTACTCGACCGACTACGTGTTCTCCGGCGACGAGCCGGGCGCGCGCAGCGAAACGGATGCGACAGGCCCCGTCAATGTCTATGGCGCCAGCAAGCTGGCAGGCGAAGAGGCCATCGCCGCCAGCGGCGCGGCGCACCTGATCCTGCGCACCAGCTGGGTGTACGGCCTGCGCGGCAGGAACTTCCTGCTGACGATGCTGCGGCTGGCAAAGGAGCGCGACGAGTTGCGTGTGGTAGCGGACCAGCATGGCGCGCCCACGTGGAGCCGCACGGTTGCCGACACGACGGCGGCGATCCTGGCGCAGGCCCGCGCGCACGGCTTCGATCCGGCCTGGTGGCAGGAGCACGGCGGCATCTATCACCTGAGCAGCCAGGGCCAGACCACCTGGTGCGGATTTACCGAGGCGATCGTCGCGCAGGCCGGTATCGATTGCCGCGTGGTGCCGATCACGTCGGCCGAGTACCCCACGCCGGCGCGGCGCCCGCAGCATTCCGTGCTCTCTTCGCAGAAGCTGCTGGAGCGGTTCTGCCATGTGCCGGCGTGGCGCGACGCACTACGGCTGTGCATGCAGTAAGCGCCGCCGGGGCGGTGCTTTTCCAGTTTCTTCCCATTAATCCGGTACAATCACTGGTTGGCATGCGAGCATGCCACTGCTGCAACGCGGCAAAAGCGCCAGGCTTCTCACCAAGATTAATGCATAAATGTTTTCCTTCCTAGTAAGCTTTGTCGCGTCCGCCTTGCTGACCCTACTGGTCATCAAAGAAGTGCGCCTGCACGGCCCCGCGCTCGATGCCGATTTCCACGGCGTGCAGAAAGTCCATGCCCATACGGTGGCCCGCATTGGCGGCCTGTCGATATTCCTGGCCGTCGGCCTGTCCGCCTGTATTTCCGTCTGGCGCGTGCCGGCAATGACGACGTGGATGCTGTCGCTGATTGCCTGCTCCAGCTGCGCATTTATCGGCGGTATTGTCGAGGATTACACGGGCCGCGTCAGTGCCGCGCGACGCCTGATTCTGACGATGATCGCCGCATTACTCGGCTATTACCTGCTGGATGCCCGCATCGATCGCATCGACTGGGTTGCCGATGCATGGCCGCTGCCGTATATCTGGCTGACGTTGCCGCTGACGGTGCTGTCGGTGGCCGGCATTGCCAACGCGATTAATATCATCGATGGCTTTAACGGCCTGGCCAGCGTCGTCACTATTTGCATGCTGCTGTCGCTGGGTTATGTGGCGCTGCAGGTCAACGATATGTTCGTGCTGGTGGCCGCGCTGATGGTGGCGGGCGCGACGGCCGGGTTCCTGATCTGGAACTATCCCGTCGGGCTGATTTTCCTGGGCGACGGCGGGGCGTACTTTATCGGATTCATGCTGGGCGAGCTGGCGCTGCTGCTGGTGATGCGCAATCCGCAAGTGTCCACGTGGTATGCGGCCTTGCTGCTGATCTACCCGGCATTCGAAACGCTGTTCTCCGTTTATCGCCGCATGTTTATCCGCGGTAAATCGCCCGCCATGCCGGATGGCATTCACCTGCATAGCCTGATCTTCCGCCGTGTGGTCCAGTGGGCCGTCGGCCGCAAGGACGCCCGCGCACTGATGCGCCGCAATTCGCTGACGTCGCCTTATCTGTGGATGTTCTCGCTGATGGCGGTTATTCCCGCGACAGTATTCTGGCGCTATACCTGGGTGTTGATGCTGTTTTGCTGCCTCTTCATTATCAGCTATGTGTGGTTATATGTCAGGATCGTGCGATTTAAAGCACCGCGCTGGATGATCCGGCACAAAAGAAACTAGCAAAAATTTGAAGTTGGTGTATATTTCGGTCAGAATCTCGTTCCACCCGGTACTTCCGGGGACTATATATAAAGGAAAATGCGATGGATCTGTCGAATATGTCGCCTGCCGAATTGCGCCAGCTGCAGGAGCAAATTGGCCGTGAACTGAAAAAGCGCGAAACCCAGGACCTGCAAAAGGCACGCGAACAGATTTTCGCGATCGCCCAGCGCGTCGGCCTGCCGCTGAAAGATCTGATCGCCACCGGCGGTCGCGGCAAAGGCAGCACCGTCGCCGCCCGTTACCGTAATCCGGACGACACCACGCAGCAATGGACCGGCCGCGGCCGCCAGCCGAAATGGGTCAAGGAATGGGTCGATTCGGGCAAGGCCATCGACGAACTGCGAATCTGACAATCATGTCAAATTCGGGGACAGGCACCTTGGGGCAGTTCGCCCCCAAGGTGCCTGTCCCCAACTGACTAGAGTGGGGGTTGCCTGATATCGGTATCGCACTTACTATACCGATGTTTCCAATCTTGAAAGCCGGCCACGACCGTGGCCCAGGCACACCCACTCACATCTATGGTCTCCCTGTCCAAATCCATCTTCAAAGCTTACGATATCCGCGGCATCATCGATAAAACGCTGGATGCGGGCATTGCCCGCAAAATCGGTCACGCGTTCGGCCTGGCCGCGGTGGCGCGCGGCGAAAAAAGCGTCGTGATCGGCCGTGACGGCCGCCTGTCCGGCCCTGCGCTGGCCGCGGCGCTGGCCGAAGGCCTGCAGTCCGCCGGCGTCGACGTGGTCGACCTGGGTGTCGTGGCCACGCCGATGGTGTATTTCGGTACCAACGTGCTGGAATCGAAATCGGGCATCATGGTCACGGGCAGCCACAATCCGCCCGACTACAACGGCTTCAAGATGGTGCTGGCCGGCGAAGCGATCTACGGCGACGCCATCACGGGCCTGTACCAGAGCATCATCGACAACGAAGGCAAGGTGGCCGCGCAGCCGGGCACCTACCGCACCCACGATATCCGCGCCGCCTACCTGGAGCGCATCATCGGCGACGTGAAAGTGTCCCGTCCGATCAAGATCGCCGTCGACTGCGGCAACGGCGTGGCCGGCGCATTCGCGGGCGACCTGTATCGCGGCATGGGCTGCGAAGTGATTGAACTGTTCTGCGAAGTGGACGGCAATTTCCCGAACCACCACCCCGATCCGGCGCACCCGGAAAACCTGCAGGACCTGATCCGCTGCCTGGCGGAGACGGATGCCGAGATCGGCCTGGCCTTCGACGGCGACGGCGACCGTTTAGGGCTCGTCACCAAGGACGGCCAGATCATTTATCCGGACCGCCAGATGATGCTGTTCGCGGCCGACGTGCTGTCGCGCAATCCCGGTGAACAGATCCTGTACGACGTGAAATGCACGCGCCACCTGGCGCCGTATATCGAAAAAGCCGGCGGCCAGCCACTGATGTACAAGACGGGCCACTCGCTGGTGAAGGCCAAGCTGAAGGAAACCGGTGCGCCGCTGGGCGGCGAGATGAGCGGCCACATCTTCTTCAAGGACCGCTGGTACGGCTTCGACGACGGCCTGTACGCCGGCGCGCGCATGCTGGAAATCCTGACGAAAGAGCAGGACCCGTCCGCGTTGCTGAACGCCTTGCCGCAGTCCGACAGCACGCCGGAACTGCACCTGCACCTGGCCGAAGGCGAGAACTTCACGCTGATGGACAAGCTGCGCAGCGATGCCACGTTCCCGGGCAATGAGCGCATCATCACCATCGACGGCCTGCGCGTGGAATACGCGGACGGTTTCGGCCTGGCCCGTTCTTCCAATACGACGCCCGTCATCGTCATGCGCTTCGAGGCGGAGACGCCGGCCGCGCTGGAGCGCATCCAGGGCCAGTTCCGCAGTGTGATCCTGGCCGCCAAGCCGGACGCGCAACTGCCGTTCTGATTTTTCAGCAGCAGTCCGGATGAACATCCTGCTGGTGCGCGTCTCCTCGCTGGGAGACGTGCTGCACAACATGCCGATCGTGGCGGACATCCGCCGCCACTTTCCCGACGCGCGCATCGACTGGGTGGTGGAGGAGGGCTATGTGAGCCTTGTCCGCCTGAACCCCCTGGTGCGCAACATCATTCCGTTCGCGCTGCGCCGCTGGCGCAAGAAGCTGGGCGACAAGGCCGTGCGTGCCGAAATTGGCCAGTTCTTCCGCACCTTGCGCGCAGTCGAATACGACTACGTGTTCGACACGCAGGGCCTGCTGAAGACGGGCGTCATCATGGGCGCCGCCCGCGTCGGGCGCGGCGGCCAGAAGGTGGGCCTGGCCAACGGCAGCGAGGGCTCCGGCTACGAAGGCATCTCGCGCGTCTTCCATACCAAAAGCATTCCGCTCGATCCGCGCACGCACGCCGTCGCGCGCGGCCGCCTGGTCGTCGCCGCGGCACTGGGTTACCGGGTCGATACGCCGGCCGACTTCGGGCTGCCCGAGGTTGCCCCGGACGCCGTCAGGCCAGCCTGGATGCCCGCCGAAACGTACGCCGTCTACTTCCACGGCACGGCGCGCGATGCCAAGAAATGGGCGCCTGCCAACTGGATCGAACTGGGGCACGCACTGGCCTCGATGCCCATCCTGCTGCCGTGGGGCTCGCAGAAGGAAAAGGCCGAAGCCGAAGCGCTGGCGGCCGCACTGCCGAACGCGCGCGTGCTGCCGCAACTGTCGATGGCCGATGCCGTGCTGCTGGCGCGCCATGCCGCGCTGGCGGTCGGCGTCGACACGGGCCTGACGCATATCGCCGCCGCGTTCAGCCGGCCGGTGGTGGAAATCTACTGCGACTCGCCGCGCTGGAAGACGGAAGGCAACTGGTCGCCGAAGATCGTCAACCTGGGCGACCGGGGCGCGCCGCCCACGGCGGCCGAGGTGATCGCCGCGGCCAAGAGCCTGATCGCAGCGCGATGATCCGTCACGTCTACACGCTGGTCTGGTGGCTGGCGCTGCCGCTGGTGCTGCTGCGCCTGTGGCTGCGCGGGCGCCAGGAACCGGGCTACCGCCGCCACTGGAACGAGCGGCTCGGCATCTACGGCCGCCGCGCCGCCAACGACGAACCGCTGACGATCTGGGTGCACGCCGTCTCCGTCGGCGAAACACGCGCTGCCGAGCCGCTGGTTGACGCGCTGCTGAAACAGTATCCGCGCGGGCGCATCGTGCTGACGCACATGACGCCCACGGGCCGCGCCACCGGCAAGAGCCTGTTCGCGAAACACGGCGCGCGCCTCGTCCAGTCCTATCTGCCCTACGACATGCCGGCGCTGGTGCGCCGCTTCATCCGCCATTTCGAGCCGCGCCTGTGCATCCTGATGGAGACGGAAGTGTGGCCGAACCTGATCGCCGGATGCGCGCGTGAGCAGGTGCCGGTCGTGCTGGCCAATGCGCGTCTGTCGGAGCGCTCGCTGCGCAAGGCGCAAAAGCTGGGCAAGGTGATGCGCGACGCGGCCGCCGACATTTCGCTGGTGGCTGCACAGACGGCGGACGATGCCGCCCGCGTGCGCTCGCTGGGCGCGCCCAACGTTGCCGTCACCGGCTCGATCAAGTTCGACGTGGTGGTGCCGCCGGCGATGGTCGCCAACGGCATGCATCTGCGTGAGGCGTTCGGCCGCCAGCGCCCGGTGCTGCTGTGCGCCAGCACGCGCGAAGGGGAAGAGGAACTGATCCTCGACGCCTTCCGCGACGCGGCCGCCGTGCTGCCGGCGGACGCGCTGCTGCTGCTGGTGCCCCGTCACCCGCAGCGCTTCGACGCCGTCGAGGCGATGGTACGTGAGCGGTCACTTGCCGTGCAGCGCCGCTCGCAGCTTGGCGATGCCGTCGATCCGGCCACGCGCGTTGTGCTGGGCGATTCGATGGGCGAGATGTTCGCTTATTACGCCGCGTGCGACGTCGCCTTTATCGGCGGCAGCCTGCAGCCGCTGGGCGGCCAGAACCTGATCGAAGCCGCGGCGCTGGGCAAGCCCGTGCTGATCGGCCAGCATACGTTCAACTTTGCCCAGGTTACCGAGGACGCCCTGACTGCCGGCGGCGCCGCCCGCGTGGCCGATGCGGCCGACCTCATGGCACAGGCGGGCCAGCTGCTGGTCAACGACACCGCACGCGCGGCGATGGGCCACCATGCGCTGGCGTTCGCCGACCAGCACCGGGGTGCCACCGCCCGCACGATCGCGCTGCTGCCGCCGCTGGCGGATTAAAGAGAGCAAAACGTCAGGGACGGGCTGTCCCCCCGTTTAATTCCACAGCGGCGCCAGCTCCTGCGAGCGCCGCCGCAGCAGCTGCTTGGCCTCCTCGTACTGCGGGTAGACGCGGCCCACGTGCGCCCAGAAGCGCGGGCTGTGGTTCATTTCGTGGATGTGCGCCAGTTCATGGGCGACGACGTAGTCGATCAGCGGCAGCGAGAACTGCAGCAGCTTCCAGTTCAGGCGGATGGCGCGACCTACGGTGCAGGAGCCCCAGCGCGTGTCCGCCGACGACAGCGAGAACGCCGAATACTGCACGCCCACACGCGGCGCGAACAGGTCCAGGCGCTGCTGGAACAGGCCTTCGGCCTGCTGCTTGTACCAGTTCCTGGCGCGTTCCTTCACCAGCTGCTCGGTGGCGCCCGGGACGAGGCCCATCGACAGCTCCTGCGTGGCCGGATTGAATTCGGTGCGGTTGCGCGGCGCGACATACAGGCGCAGCGTGATCTCGCCGCCCAGGTAGGGCAGTTTCGCGCCATCCTTCCATTCGACCGGCGGTTTCTCCAGCCGTGCGGCGCGGCGCTGCCGGCGTTCGTCCAGCTTCGTCATGATCCAGTTGCGCTTGGCGTGGATCGCGTTTTCGATGTCCGCGATCGTGCAGCGTTTCGGCGCCGTGATGCGCAGGCCGTCGTCGTCGATCATGAAGCCGATCGAATTGCGCGTCGAGCGGCGCAGCATGTATTCGAGGACGAATTCGCCGACAAGCATCTGGCGTTTGTCCAGGCCCGGTGCGGGCGGAACGACGGGATCGGGCCGGCGCAATGGGACCGGGGGGCGCAGCAGATTCACGGTGGCGGGAGCGGGAACGGGGAAGGACGAGGGAACAGCAGGCGAGGAAGACGGCGATGCGGAACTGACGGAAGAAGCGGAAGACGATGGCGCCGCCGGAGCGACGCCACCTGCGAACAGATCGAGCTGCGGGGTGCCTGGCTGTTCGCCGTCACCCTGCGCCACCGACCTGTTCGTGGCCAGTCCGTCTAGCCAGCGTTGTAGGCGTGGGGCGAAATGACGCGCATTTCTGATTCTATCCACTGTTCCACCTGTTCCATCATGCCGTCGGGCGTTTGCCCTTCCGACGGAATCGGCTTACCGACCGATACCGTGATCTTGCCCGGATATTTGATAAACGAATTCTTTGGCCAGCACTCGCCCGAGTTCACCGCGATCGGTATGACCGGAACCCCGGTCTCGATCGCGAGGCGCGTGCCGCCGCTCTTGTACTTGCCGGCCTGGCCGACGGGAATGCGTGTGCCTTCAGGGAACATGATAATCCATTGGCCGTCTTTCAGGCGACGTTTGCCGTGTGCGACGACCATTCTGAACGCATTCTTGCCCTGTTTGCGGTCGATGGGGATCATCCGCAACAGCGCGATGCCCCAGCCGAAGAAGGGGATGTACAGGATCTCCTTCTTGAACACGAAAACGAGGGGCCGCGGCAGGTTCGCCAGCAGGAAGATCGTCTCCCATGCCGACTGATGTTTCGACAACACGATCGCCGGCGAGTCGGGGAAATTCTCGTAACCCTTGAACTCGTAGCGGATGCCGCAGATGACCTTCGCGCACCAGATGATGAAGACGTTCCAGCGCGACGTCACCCAATAGCGCTTGTTGTACGGCAGCGGCGCGGCCAGCATGCAGACGAAGCACCAGATCACGGTGGCAATGGCCATCACGACCGCGAACAACAGGGAACGCAAAAACAGTACGGCTTTACGCAACGCGGCTCTCCAGAGTATCAGTTGGGCGCCGCGGCGGGCGCGGCGGGTTGTTTCAATATGTGCTGCACGGTGGCCGCCAGATCGGGGAACGTCAGCGTCCCCGGTGGCAGGCCGCCGGTGGCGTGCGTCTTCTCGCCCTTCCCCGTCATGACGAGGAACGGCACGCACCCGCTGATGAAGCCCGCCTGCAGGTCGCGCAGCGAGTCGCCTACCGTCGGCACGCCCTTCAGGCTGACCTGGTAACGCTTCGAGATCTCCGCGAACATGCCCGGTTTCGGCTTGCGGCAGTCGCAGTTGTCGGCCGCCGCGTGCGGGCAGAAGAACACGGCTTCGATCTCGGCCCCTACCTGCAGCGCCAGCCGGTGCATCTTGGCGTGGATCGCGTTCAGGGTCGTGATGTCGAAGAACTGGCGCGCGATGCCGGACTGGTTCGACGCCACCACCACGCGATAGCCCGCCTGGTTCAGGCGCGCGATCGCTTCCAGCGAACCGGGAATGGGTATCCATTCGTCGGGCGACTTGATGAAGTCCGGCGAGTCATGATTGATCACGCCATCCCGGTCCAGGATGATCAGCTTCGGGGGCGGCGGCTGGGGCATCGGGTCGTGACCTTTACGCTGCCAGTTTCGAGATGTCCGCCACGCGGTTCATCATGCCGTGCAGGGACGACAGCAACGCCAGGCGGTTGTTGCGCAGGGCGATGTCGTCGGCCATCACCATCACGTCGTTGAAGAACGCGTCGACGTCGTCGCGCAATTGCGCCAGCGTTTTGAGGGTGCCCGTGAAGTCGCCCGCGGCAAATGCCGCATCCACTTCCGGCTGCACGCGCGTGACGGCGGCGGCCAGGTTCTTCTCGGCCGTGTCCTGCAGCAAGGCAGGGTTGACGGTGCCGGCCTGCGCCAGCGCTTCCTCGTTTTTCTTGAGGATGTTGGTGATGCGCTTGTTGGCCGCGGCCAGCGAGCTCGATTCCGGCAGCGCGGCAAACGCCTGCACCGCTTCCAGGCGCTGCACGATGTCGTCCAGGCGGTCCGGATTCTGCGCCACGACCGCTTCGATCTCGTTTGGCGTAAAACCTTTTTCGCGCAGGATGCCGCGCAGGCGGTCCATGAAGAACGCCGTCACTTCCTGGCTCGGGTTCTTGAAGTTCGGTACGGACGTGAATTGCGCGACGGCGTCCGCCAGCAGCTCCGAGATCGACAGCGGCAGGCGCTTCTCGATCAGCATGCGCAGCACGCCCAGGGCATGCCGGCGCAGCGCGAACGGATCCTTGTCGCCGGTGGGCTGCAGGCCGATGGCCCAGATGCCGACCAGCGTCTCCAGCTTGTCGGCCAGCGCGACGGCGGTGCCGGTGCCCGTCGAGGGCAGGGCGTCGCCGGCAAAGCGCGGCTGGTAGTGTTCGGAGGCGGCCAGCGCCACGTCTTCCGGTTCGCCGTCATGCCGGGCGTAGTAGGTGCCCATGATGCCCTGCAGTTCCGGGAATTCGCCCACCATGTCGGTCAGCAGGTCGGCCTTCGACAGGCGCGCGGCGCGTTCGGCCAGCGCCACGTCGCCGTTCAGGCGGCGCGCGATGGCCGTGGCCAGGCCCGTCACGCGGTCGCTGCGCTCGGCCTGCGTGCCCAGCTTGTTGTGGTAGACGACGTTCTTCAGCAGCGGCAAGCGCGACTCGAGGGTTTTCTTCTTGTCCTGTTCGAAGAAGAACTTCGCATCCGACAGGCGCGGGCGCACGACGCGCTCGTTGCCGCCGATGATGGCCTGCGGCGTGTCGGTGGCGATGTTCGAGACGATCAGGAAGCGCGAACGCAGCTTGCCGTTGGTGTCGGTCAGCGCGAAGTATTTCTGGTTCGTCTGCATCGTCAGGATCAGGCATTCCTGCGGCACGGCCAGGAACTCTTCTTCAAAGCGGCATTCGTAGACGACGGGCCATTCGACCAGCGACGTCACTTCCTCCAGCAGCGCTTCGGGCATCAGCACCTGATCGGCGCCCGCTTTGTCCAGCAGCGCCGTGCGGATCTGTTCCTTGCGCGCTTCAAACGATGGGATCACCTTGGCCTGTTCGATCAGCGTGGTCGCATATGCGTCGGCATGCGGCACCGTCACGGCGCGCTTGCCCGGCGCCGTCAGGAAGCGGTGGCCGTCGGTAACGTTGGCCGCCGTCAGGCCGAGCAGGGTCAGTGGCAGCACCTTGTCGCCGTACAGCGCGATCAGGCTGTGCGCCGGGCGCACGAACTGCACGGTGGCGCCGTCGGGACGCTGGTAGCTCATCACCTTCGGAATCGGCAGCTTGGCGACCGATTCTTCCAGCGCCGTCTGCAGACCCGTTTGCAGCGGCGAACCCGGTGCCGTGTACGTGTAGAAGAAGCTTTCCGCCTTGCCGTCCTGGGCGCGTTCCAGGTCGGCCACCTGCAGGTCGGGGAAGCCAAGCGCGGCCAGCTTCTTTGCCAGCGGCGCGGTCGGGTTGCCTTCCTTGTCCAGCGCCACCGTCACGGGCAGCACTTTTTCGCGAATGGATTTGTCCGGCGAGACATCGCGCACGTTGGTGATCGACACGGCCAGGCGGCGCGGCGTGGCGTAGGTCGTGGCGACGCTGTCGTCTTGCAGGAAGTCGCGCGCCTTCAGGCCATTGACGATGCCGGCCGCAAAGGCGGCGCCCAGTTTCGACAGGGCCTTCGGCGGCAGTTCTTCGGTCAGCAGTTCAATCAGGAGAGTCTGGGTCATGGCGGTAGTCATTGTGCGGTGGCGCTGCCCAGCATCGGGAAGCCGAGTCGTTCGCGGGAATCGTAGTAGGCTTGCGCGACAAGGCGCGACAGCGTGCGCACGCGGCCGATATAGGCGGCGCGCTCCGTGACGGAGATGGCGCCGCGCGCGTCCAGCATGTTGAAGCTGTGCGACGCTTTCATGATCTGCTCGTAGGCCGGCAACGTCAGCTGCAGTTCGACGAGGCGCTTCGCTTCGGCTTCGTGATTCGAGAACTGGGCGAACAGCAGTTCCGTATTCGCGTGCTCGAAGTTGTAGGTCGATTGTTCCACTTCGTTCTGGTGGAACACGTCGCCATACTTCAGCGTTTTCTTCTGTCCGTTCTCTTCCCACTCGGTCCAGACCAGGTCATACACGTTCTCGACGCCCTGCAGGTACATCGCGAGGCGCTCGATACCGTAGGTGATCTCCCCCAATACCGGCTTGCAATCGAGGCCGCCGACCTGCTGGAAGTAGGTGAACTGCGTGACTTCCATGCCGTTCAGCCAGACTTCCCAGCCGAGGCCCCAGGCGCCCAGGGTCGGGCTTTCCCAGTCGTCTTCGACAAAGCGCACGTCGTTCTGCTGCAGGTCCAGGCCCAGCGCCGCCAACGATCCCAGATACAGGTCGAGGATGTTTTCCGGCGCCGGTTTCAGCACGACCTGGTACTGGTAGTAATGCTGCAGGCGGTTCGGGTTCTCGCCATAGCGGCCATCCTTCGGGCGGCGCGACGGCTGCACGTAGGCGGCGCGCCATGGCTCGGGGCCGATCGCGCGCAGGAACGTACCGGTGTGGAAGGTGCCCGCGCCGACTTCCATGTCGTATGGCTGGAGCAGGGCGCAACCCTGCTTGTCCCAGTAGGATTGCAAGGTCAGGATAATTTGTTGAAATGTGAGCATCGTATTTGGTCGGTGACGCGCAGGGCGCGAGCGAATCGGTAGCTGAATGCTAAAACGGCCCATTTTAGCGGTTTTTATAACAGTCTAGTAGAGAGACGCCGGCGGGCGGTCAGGCAGCGCCGGTCGTCTTCCTGCGTGACCACAGCCAGGCGGCCAGGATGGCCAGTGCGACCAGCGCCAGGATCAGGCGGTTCTGGGCCAGGATGTAGGGGGTGTTCCCCGTCATCCCCTGCACTTTGGCGGCCAGCACGCCCGGCTGGTACCAGGGCAGGCTGGCCTGCACGACGCCGCGGCCGTCGATGACGGCGGTGGCGCCGGAATTCGTCGCCATCAGCATCGGGCGCCCCGTCTCGAGGGTGCGCATCTGCGAGATCTGCAGGTGCTGCGGGATGGCGACGGATTCGCCGTACCACGCCAGCTCCGAGACATTCAGCAGCACCGTCGCATGCGAGCCGTTAGCCAGCTGCGCGGCGATCTCCTCGCCGAAGTTGTTCTCATAGCAGATGTCCGGCAGCACGCGTTGATCCTTCACGGGGAAGGCCGGCTGCTGCAGCACGCCGCGGGTCTGGTCGCCCAGCGGAATCGACATCAGGTCCGTGAACCAGCGGAAGCCCGGCGGAATGAATTCGCCGAACGGCACCAGGTGGTGCTTGTCGTAGCGGTATGGCTTGCCGCCCGTGGGCGCCAGGCCCATGACGCTGTTGGCATAGCGCGTCGGGCTGTCGGCCATCGGCATGCCGAGAACGAGGGCGCTGCCGGTCTTGCGGGCGAAGCTGCCGTAGCGGTCGAGGTACCCGGCCGGCAGGTGCTGCGGGAACAGCGGGATGCCCGTTTCCGGAATGGCGATCAGGTCCGCCGGTTCGGCCAGCACGGCCTCCTGGTAATAGCGCAAGGTGCGGGGCAGCTGGTCCTGCTCGAATTTCAGCGACAGCGGGATATTGCCCTGGATCAGACGCACCGACAGCGCGCTGCCGACCGGCTGCGTCCACTGCACGAAGCCCAGGCCGAAGCCGCCGGCCCAGATGGCGCCGATCAGGCCCAGCGCCATCCACCGGGTACGGTGCATCAGCAGCAGCAATGCGCCGGCCGTGATGGCGACCAGCCAGCCGATGCCGAACACGCCCAGCACGGGCGCGAAGCCGGCCAGCGGCGAGACGTTGTGCGCATAGCCGGCGGACGCCCACGGGAAGCCCGTGAACAGCCAGCCGCGCGACCATTCGCTGACGGTCCACAGCGCCGGGAAGACCAGCAGATTGGCGGCCGGCAGCGGCAGCGCCCACTTCTTGCGCAGCCAGCCGGCCAGCCACATGGCCGCGCCGCAGTGGGCGCCCATGTAGACGGCCAGCAGTGCGATGGCGATCCACGCCAGCGGCAGCGGCAGGCCGCCGAAGCGGGAAATAGCGATCGTCAGCCAGTGCACGCCGGCCAGGCACCAGCCGAAGCCGAAGGCCCAGCCGACCAGCCCACCGGCCTTGACGGTCGGTGCGCGCATGACCTGGTAGAACAGGATGGCAAGGGTGAACAGCTGCAGCGGCCACCAGCCGAACGGCGCGAACGAGAACACGCTCACCGCGCCCGCGAGGGCGGCGATGATCATGCGGCTACGGGTGGAACGCGGTGGAGCGGACGGCTCGCCCGGGCGGGCGCGGCGCAGGCGCATCAGTCCTGCTCGTCGATGGCGGGTGGCAGCTTCTCGACCGTCAGCACGTGGATCTGGCGGGCATCGGCGCGCAGCACTTCGAAGCGCAGGTTGTCGATGTCGAACACGTCGCCCTTGTGGGGCATGCGCGCCAGGTGCTTGGCCACGAGGCCGCCGATGGTGTCGACATCCTCGTCGGACAGGTCGACATCCACTTCCTCGTTGAACTGGCCGATCTCCGTCAGCGCCTTCACGCGCCAGCGGGGACCGAGCTGGCCTTCCTTGATGGAGATGATGTTGTCTTCTTCCTCATCGAAGTCGTATTCGTCCTCGATGTCGCCGACGATCTGCTCCAGCACGTCCTCGATCGTGATCAGGCCGGCCACGCCGCTGTATTCGTCGACGACGATGGCCATGTGATTGTGGTTGGCGCGGAAGTCGCGCAGCAGCACGTTCAGGCGCTTCGATTCGGGGATGAAGATCGCCGGGCGCAGCATGTCGCGCACGTCGAACGATTCTTCCGCGTAGTAGCGCAGCAGGTCTTTCGCCAGCAGGATGCCGACGACCTTGTCGCGTTCGCCCTCGATGGCGGGAAAGCGCGAGTGGGCCGTTTCCAGCACCAGCGGCATCCATTCCTCGATGGGCTTGGAGATATCGATGACGTCCATCTGCGAGCGCGGGACCATGATGTCGCGCGCGGAGAGGTCCGAAACCTGGAACACGCCTTCGATCATCGACAGGGCGTCGGCATCGATCAGGTTGCGTTCATGGGCTTCGTGCAGAACTTCGAGAAGCTCCGAGCGGTTCTCGGGCTCAGGGGAAATCAGGGCGGTGAGTCGCTCGAGGAGCGATCGGTGTGGTTTAGCGTCATTCCTGACGCTACTAGAGTGCTCTTGCATAGTAGGCGTGAGCCATTTGTTTCGAAGGGATACAGGATACACCAAACCGGCGGGGCGGGCCGCTTTTATCAGAAATGCACGGTTTGCCATCATGCTGTCATATTGCGTGGTTATGCTGTCCGCCAGGGAGGCGGAACGGTCGATGAACAATTTGCATGCGGTGGCGTATGGGTCGGACCAGTGCGGACTGGTATGCGGCTACCTGTTCGGCCGCGCGTCGCAGCCGCTGGTGATCGGCGCGGCCGATGCCGCCGCCTGGCTGCACCAGCGCGCCGCTCATCCCGACGAATTCGTCTGGCTGCACTTCAACCTTGCCAACACCGTCAGCGAAAAATGGCTGCGCGAGCACGCGGCGCTGGAGGACGAGTTCTACGACTGCCTGCACGCCGGCTCGCGCTCGACGCGCATCGAGCGGGCCGGCGACACGCTCGTTGCCGTCGTCAACGACGTGCTGCGCGACTTTTCGTTCGAGCCTTCCGACATCTCCAGCCTGTTCCTGTCCGTCGAATGCCAGGTCGTCATCAGCGCGCGGCGCAGCCCGCTGCAATCGGTCGAGCGGCTGCGCCAGGCGGTGCTGAAGGGCGAGGCGATGGCGTCGTCGCTGGCGCTGCTGACGCATCTGCTGCGCGACCAGGCGGACGTGCTGACCCGCATTGTGCGCGACGCCACGCGGCGGGTGGACGGCATCGAGGACAACCTGCTGTCCGGCCAGCTGAAGTTCAAGCGTGCCGACCTGGGCGCCTTGCGGCGCGTGCTCGTACGCCTCCAGCGTCTCCTTGCGCCCGAGCCGGCGGCGCTGTTCCGCCTCCTGCAACGGCCGCCGGGATGGGTGCGCGACACGGACCGTCAGGAGCTGCGCGAAGCGAGCGAGGAGTTTGCCGTCGCGCTGAACGACATCTCGTCGCTGCAGGAGCGCATCAAATTGCTGCAGGAGGAAATCGCGGCGCTCGTCAACGAAGCGAACAACCGCAGCCTGTACGTGCTGACGATCGTCACGGTACTGGCGCTGCCGATCAATATCATTGCCGGCCTGCTGGGCATGAACGTGGGCGGCGTGCCGCTGGCGAACGATGGCGCCGGCTTCTGGATCATCGCGGGAATCGTGGCCGTGTTCACGGCCGTGGCGGGGTGGGTGGTGGTGCGCAAGCGGCGCGAGCTGGAATAAAAAACCGGTGACAGGCTCCATTAATCAAATGGAGCCTGTCACCGGTTTTTTTGTTTCGACCTTACTTCTCGGCCGCGTAGGGATCAACCCTGGGGTCAGGCACGAAAACTGACACGAACTCAACCTTAATCGGTTGCGAACCACTGTACAGCTCAGGCTGTGTCAGTTTTTGTGCCTGACCCCGTGGTTGACACGGGCTCTGCTCTAGCGGATTCTCAGCCCTGCTTCTCAGCCCTGCTTCTCCGCCGCGTAGGGATCGGCGTAACCCAGCTCGCTCAGGATCTCCGTCTCCAGCGACTCCATCTCGTCCGCTTCCTCGTCGTCCTCGTGGTCGTATCCTTGCGCATGCAGCACGCCGTGCACGATCAGGTGCGCCGTGTGTTCTTCCACGGACTTGTTCTGCTCGGCCGCTTCGCGCTGCAGCACGTCGGTGCACAGGATGATGTCCGCGCGCGTCGGCTCGTCCTCGGCGATTTCCTCGCCTTCGTTGTAGGCAAACGTCAGCACGTTGGTGGCGTAATCCTTGCCGCGGTATTCGCGGTTCAGGGTCTGGCCTTCGGCCGCGTCGACGAAGCGGATCGTCAGTTCGGCCGGGGCGAGCAGGGCGGCTTTCACCCATTTGCGGATAGCGGGGCGGGTGATGCTTTCCTGCAGGCGGGTGTCGGCATACTGCACCGACAGGGTCAGCTTATTTTTTTCGGACATTACGGGCAGGCGTTTTAACGGGTTTCAGCAAAGGGGTGATATCGGCGGTGCTCTGGTGTGCCGCATCGTAGGCGTCGACGATGCGGCCTACCAGCGGATGGCGCACCACGTCCTCGCTGGAGAACTGCGAGAACGCGATACCGCGCACGTCGCGCAGCACCTGCACGGCGTCGATCAAACCACTTTTCTGGTGCTTGGCCAGGTCGACCTGCGTGACGTCGCCCGTGACGACGGCCTTGCTGCCGAAGCCGATGCGGGTCAGGAACATCTTCATCTGTTCGACGGTCGTGTTCTGCGCTTCATCGAGGATCACGAACGCGTGGTTCAGCGTGCGCCCGCGCATATACGCCAGCGGCGCGATCTCGATGACCTGCTTCTCGAACATTTTCATCGTGCGGTCGAAGCCCAGCAGGTCGTACAGCGCGTCGTACAGCGGGCGCAGGTAAGGATCGACCTTCTGCGCCAGGTCGCCCGGCAGGAAGCCCAGGCGTTCGCCCGCTTCCACGGCGGGGCGCGTCAGGATGATGCGTTTCACCGCGTCGCGCTCCAGCGCATCGACGGCGCAGGCGACGGCCAGGTAGGTCTTGCCCGTGCCGGCCGGGCCGATGCCGAAGCTGATATCGTGCTCGAGGATATTGCGCAGGTAGCGGATCTGGTGCGGCGTGCGCCCGCGCAGGTCGCTGCGGCGCGTTTTCAGCGTGGGGCTGGCGATCTCCGGATCGTTGAACGGCGGCTCTTCCTCGCTGGCGGCATCGTCGGCGGGGGCGGCGCTGGTGCGCTGTTCGACGAGGCCCAGCTGCACTTCCTCGACGGGCACGGCCTTGTCGGCCACCGCGTAGAATTTTTCCAGGATCTGGACGGCGCGCTCGGCGTTCGTGCCGCTGACGATGAACCGCTCGCCACGCCGGAAGATGGTGACATCGAGCGCCGCCGAAATCTGGCGCAGGTTTTCGTCAAGCGGACCGCACAGATTGGCCAGGCGCGTGTTGTCGAGCGGCTCCGGCGTGAAGTAATGAGGTTGAACTGGCGTTTTCGTTTTCAAAGGTTCAGCGGTTCCAGAGTAGTGGCGACGAGTTCGCCGCGCAGGGAATAGGACAGGCTTTCGGTAATCCGTATGTCGACCATCTTGCCATGGAACCGCTCCGGGGCGTCGCCACCATCGAACAGCACCGTGCGGGTATTGCTGGCCCGGCCCGTCAGTTCGCGGCCGCCGTTTTTCGACGGTCCTTCCACCAGCACCTGCATCGTGCGCCCGACCATCTGCTCGCTGTGGCGGCGTGTGTTGGCGTCGATCAGCGCCTGCAGCCGCTGCAGCCGCGCCAGCTTGACCTCATGCGGCGTGTCGTCCGCCAGGCCCGCGGCCGGGGTGCCCGGGCGCTTGCTGAAGATAAAGCTGAAGCTGTTGTCGAAGTCGACGTCCTGTACCAGCTTCATCATCGCTTCGAAATCGTCGTCGCTTTCGCCGGGGAAGCCGACGATGAAGTCCGACGCGATCGTGATGTTCGGCCGCACGGCCTTGACCTTGCGGATGATCGACTTGTATTCCAGCGCCGTGTAGCCGCGCTTCATGGCGCCCAGCACCTTGTCCGAGCCGTGCTGGGCCGGCAGGTACAGGTGGTCGGCCAGCTGCGGGATGCGCGCATAGCAGTCGACGAGACGCTGCGTGAACTCCTTCGGGTGGCTGGTAACGAAGCGGATGCGCTCGATGCCGGGTACGGCGGCCACGTATTCGATCAGCAGCGCGAAATCGGCCAGGCCGCCGTCGGCCATTTCGCCGCGGAACGCGTTGACGTTCTGTCCCAGCAGCATGACTTCCTTGACACCTTGCGCCGCCAGGCCCGCCACTTCCGTCAGCACGTCCTCGAAGCGGCGCGACACTTCCTCGCCGCGCGTGTACGGCACGACGCAGTAGCTGCAATATTTGCTGCAGCCTTCCATGATGGAGACGTAGGCAAACGCACCCTCCACCCGTGCCGGTGGCAGGTGGTCGAACTTCTCGATTTCCGGGAACGTGATGTCGACCTGCGGCTTGCCGGAATGGCGGCGCAGCTCGATCATCTTGGGCAGCCGGTGCAAGGTCTGCGGGCCGAAAACCATGTCGACATGGGGCGCCCGCTTGACGATGGCGTCGCCTTCCTGGGAAGCAACGCAGCCGCCCACGCCGATCAGCAGGTCGGGGTTGGCCTGCTTCAGCTTTTTAAACGTGCCCAGGTCGGAAAACACCTTTTCCTGCGCCTTTTCGCGCACGGAACAGGTGTTGAGGAGGATGACATCCGCGTCTTCCGGGGAGTCGGTGCGCACCAGGCCGTCGGTCGCACCCAACAGGTCGGCCATCTTGTCCGAGTCGTACTCGTTCATCTGGCAACCGAAGGTCTTGATAAATACTTTTTTCTGCATCCACGGAGTTTACCGTACTTCGGCGCCGGTGACTGTATCGGCGCCTGGCGCCGATACCTCAGTTCGTGCCGTTGCGGCTGTCGCCAGTGACCGCCGGGGCCGGCTTGCGGGTGCCCCAGCGGTTGCGGATCTTCACCTGCAGTGGCGCAACGAGGCGTTCCTGGACAAAAATGCACAACAGGATCAACCCGACCAGATAGACAAGGAAGAAGCCGACTGACCGTTCCACATCGCGACCGGCGGCAATGATCGACGATATGCGCCAGTCGGGGCTGTGGAGGGCGCCCATCACCAGCTGTTCGAACGGCTGGAACAGCTGGAACGTGGGACCGTGCAGCAGGAAGATCGGCAGGGAAGCGGCGCCGAGGCGCTCGCCCCAATGGCGGATGCTCGCATTATGGGTCGGCCGCATGCAGACGCACAGCCAGATCGTTGCCAGCGCGGCCGGGTAGTACATGCCGTTCTTGATCAGGTGCATGCGGTTTTCCTCATGTTGCAGCCACACCCCGGCAATGACGGTGGCCAGCACGATCCCACCCATGACGACAATCTGGCGGGTGCCGCCAAGCGCCTTGCTGTGCGAGAAATGCACGCACAGGACCATCCCGGCGAGGAACAGCGGGAAGCGCACGATGGGGTTGCGGTGCAGCAGACCGTCCGTCACAACGTCCGTCAGGCCCAGCAGGTCGGCCACCAGGCCGGGAATGGAAAACACCATGCCCAGCGCGACCAGCGCCAGCAGTGTGTTCTTCATGCGGTAGATCTTCGGCGCGATTGCCGGGAACAGCAGGTAATAGCAACCCAGCGCGGACAACGACCACGACGGGTAGTTGAACGACATGTAGAACGGGTTCCAGGCGTTGAGCAGCAGGATATTCATGATCAGGCCGGCCAACAGTTCGCCATGGCTCAGCATGCGCTTGGCCGTGCCCGAAACCTCCATCGGCACCGACACGCCACCCTTGGACGCGATAACGATGGCGATCGGCAGCAGCGACAACAGCAGCCCCGCAATATGCAGCGGATAGAGGTTGGAAAACCGCGCAATCATGAAATTGCGCCGGTCCACCGGGCGACCGTTTTTCTGCACCACATAGGCATACGTCAGCAGGAAGCCGGACAGCACGAAAAACACACTCGTCGCCATATTGCCCAGTCCGAGCACGGCCTCGGACCAGGTATGGTCCAGCGACGCGTAATTCTTCAGCGTGTGAAACAGGACAATATAAACGGCCAGCAGAAAGCGCAGCCAGTTCAGTGCGGAGAAGCCCTTTTTCCGAGGTATAAACTCCTCTTTTTCCGTGGAGACCAGTTCAGGCGCGAGCTTTTCGATTTTCATTGTGCGGTGACTTCCAGACAGTTATTAGCGCAATGGTTCCGCGCCCGAGCTGTCACGACAGGCTCGGCGCGGAGCATTTCCCGATCGGCAATATTGCCGGGCCGGTGCAGGATCACGGGCCATCTGTTGAGTAATGCCATGGAGGGAGGGGATCGTGTCATGCAGGTTGGGGCCGCCGTACGGAGCAATGGTTCGAATGGGCACATCAACCAATCGGCGGGGCCTGGCTCGCGCGCCGGTGGGCGCGGTAGTGCTGAGCTCTGCGAGGTTGCTGCGGTTCGGCAGTGCGAAATCATTGTTGCCGGAGCGTTCCGATCTCGCGAATTGTTAAAATTTTAGCACTACTTGTCGAGAAACGCCAAGCGCGATCGCCTCCCCCGCGAGTCCGTTGCGGATCGTATGCTTCGGGACTCCGTTCACGCAGCCGTGCCGTTTTGCTGCTCATCTATTAGCAAGCCTTATCTCCGATACCCCGCTGGTCTGGTCGGCGACGAGGAATGTTATCGCTATCTCGACAACACTGTGCCGCGAACTCGACCGTGATGTAACTATTTCCTGCAAGTTCTGTCGTGCGCCACTTGCGGATTGCGTGTGGTGAAATAGCATTGTTGTAAGATTTTTCGCGAAAGATTGATTTCGATTAATCATCGCCTTGCATCGCTTGGCTGGAGCGGGCTTGTTTGGGCATAGAATTTTGCTGTATTTGCAATTTTCATCCCAGAGGTCGCCGGCCCTTGCGCCAGTTGTTCTGGCGTAACTCGTTCTGGAACTTATTGGCTTATCTGCTTACACCAAGTCTTCCTTAAGTTCGGAGCAGCACCATTCAACCAACTACATAGACGAGGATCAATCATGGCACACCACGCTCTCGCATCCCAGGAAAGCTACAACCCGAACCATCTGCTCGACATTCTGCTCGGCAAGATGCAACTCAAGAACGATGCTGCACTGTCGCGCCTGCTGGAAGTGGCGCCACCCGTCATCAGCAAGATTCGTCACCACCGCCTGCCCGTGGGCGCTTCGCTGCTGATCCGCATGCATGAAGTGACCGGCATGAGCATCCGCGACCTGCGCGATCTGATGGGCGACCGTCGCACGAAATATCGTCTGTCCGACGCACAAGGCCGCCCGAAGCCAGAAGACAAAGCGGCCCAGCAAGGCCAGCAGCCTGCACAGCAGGCGCAAAAGCCGGAAGGCGGCACCGGCGGCAACTACGCCCACTGATGAGTGCCGGGAGGGGAACCACCCCTCCTGTTTTTTTTTACGGCAGCAATACCGCCGCAATCTCCCCGTACTGCCGTTCCGTCTCCTGGAACAGCTGATGACATACCGCGTCGTCCAGCCGCAACCGATTCCACGCCGCTTCCACTAACGGTGGCACCATCTCGTCGTCCATCCGCGCCAGGTCGAGCGCATGGGCAATCGCGTCCGCCACGTGCACGATCGTCGCCAGGTAGCTGGCGCCAGCCTGTTCCGGCGCGTGATGGCCGCCGATGGCCAGCCGCATCGTGTCGGAAAAATGCCAGTGTTCGGCCAGCGCCAGCCCTGCCTGGACGTGGTCGATATCCAATACCGCCCGTTCCGCTTCCAGCAGCATGCTGTCGTGCCTGGCGCGCCATGCCAGCACCGCCTCGTAATGACGCGGGAAGCAGGTCACGAGCACGAGCCTGCCGATATCGTGCAGCAGCCCGGCCGTGAACGCATAGTCCTGGTGGAAGCGCGCATGGCGCGCCAGCGCCTTGGCACAGATGGCGCAGGCGATCGCATGGCGCCAGAACGCCTCATGGTTGAAGCCGGCACAGTGCGTGTCCGCAAAGCAGCGCGTGATCGCCACCGCCTTGATCAGGTTGCGCGTCGTCTGGAAGCCGAGATAGGTGATGGCCTGCTGGACCGAGGTGACCTTGACCAGCAGCCCGTACAGAGACGAGTTCGCCAAGCGCAGCGTTGTCGCCGTCAAGGCGGGGTCATGCGACACTTTCTCCGCCAGCACGGCAAGGTCGACGTCATCCTCGTCCACGCTGCTTAGCAGTTCCAGCACGGCCGCCGGCAGGGCGGGCAAATCGTCCAGGCCTTGCACGATCTCGTCGTACGTCAGCCGGCCGGTCATCGCGGCGGCTCCCGCCCCGTGCGGTAAGCCAGGATCAGCCGGTACAGCGGCGAGGGCCCGTTGCGGAACAGGACTTCCACGCGTTGCCGCTGCGACTCATCCGGAGGCGCCTGCTCGGAGCGGAGCGGCGTCAGCGCGATGGCTCGTGGGACTGTCGTCATGGTTGTCTCCTGTTGCTGGGATGGTAGCGCCTTCGTGGCAGCACGGAAGCTGGCAAGCCTGACAGGACGGATTGAATATATTGCCAATGCGCATCTATTGGCATACATTGGAAGCCTATTTCAGGAGATGCGGATGTTAGGAATCCAGGCGCGGCTGACCTTGCTGTTTGTCGTGATCGTCACCGTCGTGCTGGGGATCTCCGGCAGCTATGCCCAGTACACGCTGGCGCGCGAGCTGGAGGTCGGTAACCAGCGTCTGCGCGATGGCGTGCTGACGCGCCTGCAGACCAGCCTGCCTTCCGCGCTGTGGGACCTGGACAAGACCAAGGTCGACAATATCGTCGCGGCCGAGATGCTGCCGCCGGAACTGGTTGCCATCCGCGTCTACGATACTTCCGTCGGCCTGTTTGCCGGCAAACGGCGCAATGCCGACGGCACCGTCGGTAACGTGGACAGCGACGCCGACGTGGGCGGGGCGCCCGTCGTGGCCGATTTGGCCTACCGGGAGACGAATCAGTCGGCGCGGCCCGTCATCGTCGGCCGGGTCGTCGTCAACTTCAGCCGCGACCAGATCGAAGCACGGCTGGCGGCCGAGATCCGCCGCCGGGTCAGCGAAGCGCTGCTGCTGGACCTGATCCTCGTGGTGGCGCTGGCATTCTCGCTGCGTATCGTGTTCGACCCGCTGAAACGCCTGCGCGACGGCCTGTTCGAACTGGCCACGCGCGGCAGCGACGAAGTGGAAGAGCTGCCGGAAAAGCGCCGCGACGAACTGGGCGACGTGATCCGCGGCTTCAATGCGATCCAGCGGCGCGTCAAGACCATCATCCTGCGCACCCGCGAAGCGGAGGATGCGGCCCGGCGCGCCGCGCAGGAAACGGCCCAGGCGCTGCATGACCTGCGCCAGGCCCAGGAATCGCTGCTGCAGGCCGAGCGCCTGGCGTCGCTGGGCGGGCTCGTGGCCGGCGTCGCGCACGAGATCAACACGCCCGTCGGCATCGCGCTGACCAGCGCCTCGGTATTGAAGGAAGCGACGGAGGAGATCCACGCCGCCATCACGGCCGGCGCCGTCAAAAAGTCCGAGATCATGAAATACATCGAAACGGCGGGCGAAAGCGCGCGGCTGATCATGAACAACGCCTACCGCGCCGCACACCTGATCCACAGCTTCAAGCAGATCGCCGTCGACCAGGTCAGCGAGGCCCGCCGCCGCTTCGAATTGCGCGAGTATATCGGCGAGGTCGTCTCGAGCCTGCAGCCGCGGCTGAAGAAGACCCGGTTGGACGTGGCGATCGACTGCCCGGACAACGTCGTTCTCGACAGCTATCCCGGCGCGCTGGCGCAGGTCATCACGAACCTGACGCTGAATTGCGTCGATCACGCCTTCGCGCCCGAGCAGGAAGGCACGATCGCCATCCGCGTGCGGCTTGATGCCGACTGGGTCGGCATGGAAGTGGCCGACAATGGCCGCGGCATCCCGGCCGACCTGCTGGACAAGGTATTCGACCCGTTCGTCACGACGCGCCGCGGCCAGGGCGGCACGGGGCTGGGCCTGAACATCGTCTACAACCTGATCGTCAAGCAGTTCGCCGGCACGATCGCCGTCAGCAGCGTGGAGGGGCAGGGCGCCACGTTTGCGCTGCGGATTCCCCGCGTCACCCCGGGCGACACGCTGGCCGAACCGGTGCCGGCCGCGTGAGCCGGGCGCCGGGCTGCGTCCGCGTGACGCATACTGCGTGCAAAAAACAGGAGACGAACGATGAGTACGACGCGGCAGATCGCCCTGCTACGAGGGATCAACGTGGGACGGGCCAAGCGCATCGCGATGGCGGACCTGCGCAAGGTGCTGGCCGACCTGGGTTTTTCCGGTGTGCGCACGCTGCTCAACAGCGGTAACGTGGTGTTCGACTGCGCGGCCCGCGACGCGGCGTTGTCCGGCCAGCGCATCGAGGAAGCGCTGGTGCTGAAGCTGGGCGTCGGCTCCCGCGTCACGGTGCTCGATGCCGACCGGCTGGCCGAGGTGGTGCAGGACAACTGCCTGTGCGACCAGGCCAGCGACCCTTCCCGGCTGCTGGTCGCCATCCTCGCCAACCCGGCCGATCGCACCCGTCTCGAGCCGCTGTGCCATCAGTCGTGGCAGCCGGAAGCGTTCGCCGTGGGACGCTGGGCCGGCTACCTGTGGTGCCCGGACGGCGTGCTGGCCAGCCGCGCCGCCGCCGCGATGGGCAAGCTGCTGGGCGATGCCGTCACGACGCGCAACTGGAGTACCATCACGAAACTGCACGCCCTTGCCGGCAAGGCGGGGGATTGAACACTCGGGAGGATACATGGGCATGGTCAGCGGAGAATTCGATGTGGCGATGGTGCCGCAGCCGGTCGCGGAGCTCAACGGCGACAGCGGCATCGGCCGGATGACGCTGGACAAGCGCTACCAGGGCGCGCTGACGGCCACGGGGCGCGGCGAGTTCCTGTCGTACCAAGGCGCCGTGCCGACGTCGGCCGTGTACGTCGCCATCGAAAAGGTCGAGGGCATACTGGACGGCCGCCACGGCAGCTTCGCACTGCAGCACGCCGGCGTCATGGGCGGCGAGCACGCCGGCCTGCGCATCATCGTCGCGCCCGACACCGGGACTGGCGAACTGACCGGCCTGCGCGGCACAATGAATATCCGCATGGAGCAGGGCAAGCATTACTACGACTTCGACTACACCCTCGGGTGACACACCTGCGCTACTGCCCAGTCCGTGTCAACATCGGTGCCTGACCCCGATGTTGACACGATCTCGGCAGTTGTGGGCGCTTGCGGTAGACTGGGGTTTTACGTTCGGGTAAAGCGTCATGAAGTCGAAACTCCTACCGTTGCTGATCGTCGGCGCGCTGCTGGGCGGCTGTGCCATCTATAAGAAGAATCCACGTTCAGTGCCGGCGGCGTCCGGCGCGACCAAGGGCAATCCGCAGGTGCTGCTGCTGGGCGAGGTGCATGACAATCGCGCCGGCCATCTGCAGCGTTACGAGGAATTGCGCCAGCGCGTCGAAGCGGGCTGGCGCCCTGTCATCGCGATGGAGCAGTTCGACCGCCAGGACCAGGACCTGCTGAACGCGGCGCAGGAGGGCTGCATGGATGCCGGCTGCGTCATCCGCGTCATGAACCGCAAGGGATGGGACTGGCAGCAGTACTACAACATCCTCCAGCTGGCGCTGGACCACAAGCTGCCGCTCGTTGCCGTCAACCTGTCGCGGGCGGATGCGTCGAAGGTCGTGCGCGACGGGATCGCTTCCAGCTTTGATGCGAAGACGATTGCCGACTACCGCCTGGGCGAGCCCGTGTCGGCGGACTGGCGCAAGGCGCAGGAGCGCGAGATCCAGGCGGGCCACTGCGACATGGTGCCGGCCATGATGCTGCCGGGGATGGTCGATGCGCAGATGGCGCGCGACGTCTGGATGGCGAAACTCATTCGCGACCAGCAGCCACGCGACGTGGTGCTCATCGCCGGCAATGGCCACGTACGCAAGGACATCGGCGTGCCGCGCTGGCTGACGAGCTACGGCCCCAGGCTGACGATCGAGACGATCGGCTATGTCGAGGGTGGTGCGGCGAAGGCGCAGTTCGATGCCGTAAAAGTGGTGCCGGCGGTGAAGCGCCCGGACCCGTGCGCGAAGTTCAAGAAGTAAAAACTAAAAACCGGTGACAGACACCATTTTTCGCCGGGCGAAAAAAAGTGCCAGTCACGCGATTAATAAATTGGGCCGTCGAAGATGAACTTGCCGCCGTGGTAGTTGCTGGCGGCGTCGTCTTCCGGGGGGTACTCGCCCGTCTCCGGCACGTCGGCGCGGAACTGTTCCGAGCTGTCCTTCGGCTGGAAGCCCAGGTGCGCCGCCTTGCGGTTGTCCCACCACTGGCGCTTGTTGTTCGATGCGCCGAACAGGATCGTGTGGCCCACGCGCGGCGTCAGCAGCGACACGCGCAGCGCTTCCACCAGATCGTCGTACGACAGCCACGTGCACATCATGCGCGGGTTGTTCACGGCCGGGAAGGACGAACCGATACGCAGGCAGACGGTCTCGATGCCGGCGCGGTCGAAGTAGTAGCGCGCCAGCTGTTCGCCGAACACTTTCGACAGGCCGTACATGCTGTCCGGGCGCGGCGGGTCGTCCGCGTCGATGACCTGCGTCTGCGGGTAGAAGCCGATGGCGTGGTTCGAGCTGGCGAAGACGATGCGCTTGACGCCGTGGCGGTGCGCCGCTTCATAGATGTTATACGTGCCCTGGATGTTGGCCGTCATGATGTTCTCGAACGTGTTCTCCGTCGAGATGCCGCCGAAGTGCAGCACGGCGTCCACGCCTTCCATCATCGCCAGCACGGCGGCCTTGTCGGCCAGGTCGCAGCGGACGATTTCCTCGCCTTCACCTGCTTCGCCCATGTCGCCGATGTCGGACAGGCGCACCACGTCGGCCCAAGGCTTGATCCGTTCGCGCAGGACCTTGCCCAGGCCGCCGGCGGCGCCCGTCAGCAGCAGGCGTTTGAATGGTTTTTTCGTCGTCATGTTTTCAGTCCCCAAATGTAGGCGGTAATTTGACCAGATAATCGTGCGGCCGGCGGCTCAGGCGCGTGAGAATTACGTCACCGGGGCCGGGTTGAACAACACCAGCGCATTATGCAGTTTCCAGTGCTCGGCCCAGGTCTTCTTGCCGCTGGCGACATCGAGCATCAGGCGGAACAGCTCCCAGCCCACGCTTTCGATCGTCGCCTCGCCCGTGGCGATGCGGCCCGCGTTGACGTCCATCAGGTCGTGCCAGCGGCGGGCCAGGTCGTCGCGCGTGGCGACCTTGATGACGGGGACTTCGGCCAGGCCGTAAGGCGTGCCGCGGCCCGTCGTGAAGATGTGCAGGTTCATGCCGGCCGCCAGCTGCAGGGTGCCGCAGATGAAGTCCGATGCCGGCGTCGCCGCGTAGATCAGGCCCTTCGTCGTCAGCTTCTCGCCGGGCGAGAGCACGCCGGAAATCGGGCTGCTGCCGGATTTCACGATCGAGCCCATCGCCTTCTCGACGATGTTCGACAGTCCGCCCTTCTTGTTCCCCGGCGTCGTGTTGGCGCTGCGGTCCACGCCGCCGCGCTTGAGGTACTGGTCGTACCAGTCCATCTCGCGGATCATCGCCTGCGCGACTTCCTCGTTGACGGCGCGCGACGTCAGCTGGTCGATCCCGTCGCGCACTTCCGTCACTTCCGAGAACATCACGGTGGCGCCGGCGCGCACCAGCAGGTCCGTCGCGAAACCGACGGCCGGATTGGCCGTTACGCCGGAGAACGCATCGCTGCCGCCGCACTGCACGCCCACGACCAGGTCGGCCGCCGAACACGTCTCACGCTGGCGGCGGTTCAGCACTTCCAGCTGCTGTTCGGCCGTCTGCATGATCGAGTCGATCATCGACATGAAGCCCACGTGGTGGTTGTCCTGCAGGCAGACGACGGGCGCCTCGTCGGCGATGGTGTTGTCGGCCTTGCGGATCGGGATCGAGCCTTTCGGGAACAGGCGCGTGGGCTGCAGCTTTTCGCAGCCCAGCGAGACGACCATCGCCTGGCCGCCGAAGTTCGGGTTCTTGCTGATGTTGTGCAGCGTGCGGATCGGCACCATCGCGTTCGGTGCGTCGATCGCCACGCCGCAGCCGTACGTGTGCTCGAGGCCCACGACGTCGTCCACGTTCGGGAAGCGCGGCAGCAGTTCGGCCTTGATGCGCTTCACGGCAAAGTCCACCACGCCGGAGACGCACTGCACGGTCGTCGTGATGGCCAGGATGTTGCGGGTGCCGACGGAGCCGTCCTCGTTGCGGTAGCCCTGGAATGTGTAGCCCTCCAGCGGCGGCAGCGGGTCCGGCTTGACCGTGGCGATCGGCAGGTTGTCCAGTTCGCGCGCCGGCGGCATCTCCAGCAGCTGTTCGGATACCCAGCTGCCTTTCGGGATCGCCTTCGCGGCGCGGCCGATGGTGACGTTGTAGCGGATCACCGGATCGCCCTGCGCCAGGTCCGTCAACGCGACCTTGTGGCCTTGCGGGACGCCTTCGACCAGCGTCAGGCCGTCGGCGAAGACGGTGCCCGCGGGCAGACCGCCATCGTTGACGACGATCGCCACGTTGTCGTTGTCGTGCATGTGGATACGGCGCGGAGTGCTCGCTGTCATCTTCAATCCTGGGAGGGGCCGCGACGTGCTGCTCTTGTTGCGAAGTTGCAACGCAGAAGGGCGCCACGGTGTGTTGTCTGATGACTTCAGTATGACAGAGCCGAATATTTTTGGCTAGTCCACATTGCGATTTTGGTCTGACCGCTTTAGAATGGCCTGACCAGATGATAATAATGCAGAGCAACAATCTGCACCGAAGAGAGACGCCACGATGCACAAGAGGGTCAGCACAGCGCCGGAGCAGGTCAGCCACGAACCGCGGCTGTACCGCGTTGTCGCCGACCGTATCGTGGCGCTGATCGCGGCGGAAGGCATCCGGCCCGGCGCGCGCCTGCCCTCCGAGCGCGACCTGGCCACCAAGCTGTCGGTCAGCCGCGCCTCGTTGCGCGAAGCGCTGATCGCGCTGGAGCTGGGCGGCGTGATCGAGGTGCGGGGCGGTTCCGGCGTCTACGTCAGCGAGGTGCCGGAACCGGCATCGAACCTGCCGGAAGCGGGACCGGGGCCGTTCGAAGTGCTGTCGGCGCGCCGGCTGATCGAAGGCGAGATCGCCGCGATGGCCGCGCGCACGGCGACGGACAGCCAGATCGACGCGATCCTGAAAGCGGTGGAGGACATGGAGGCGCACCACGCCAACAAGACCACCAACGAAGGCGCCGACCGCGCGTTTCACCTGGCGATCGGCCGCGCCACCGGCAACGGCGCGATGGCCGGCGCACTGGAGTACCTGTGGGACCAGCGCGGCCGCCTGTGGCACAAGCTGAAAGAGCATTTCCAGACGGAGGAACTGCGCCAGGAAACGCTGAAGGATCACCGCCGCATTTTTGAAGCCATCGCGGCGCGCGATCCGGCGGCGGCCCGCAAGGCGATGCGGGCGCACCTCGAGCGCGTGACGAGGACGTTCTCGCGCGGCTAGCGGTACAGAATAAAAAAGCAGTACCGGCTCCCCATCAAAAAAAACCAGGGGCGCCGAGGAGACAGGAAGGACAAAGTACACCCGGGGTCATCCCGTCAAGTATGCCGGCACGGGCGCGCAAGCGCCGCGCAGCCGCGCTCCCAGTCTCGAACCAATCAGTTATCGACCGCGTGCGACCTCGGCCCCCTGTGTGGCCTTCGTCGCAGCGGCACGGAGTACGCGAGGTGCTCCAACTGTCGGCAGTCCACGGACGACGGCATAACTCAATTTGGAAAAACACAAGGAGACGAGACTCATGAACAAGCGCGAAACCCTCTGTCAGCCAAGGCTGGTACTGACCTCCATCGCACTGGCCGTGCTGGCCGTGGCGAATCAGGCGTCCGCGCAGGACGCCGCGATGCAGCGAGTGGAAGTGACCGGCTCGTCGATCAAACGCCTGGCCAACGAAGAAGCCCTGCCGATCACCACGATCAAGGCGGAGGAGTTCGTCCAGCGCGGCCTGACCACGCTGGCGGACGTCATGATGGCGCTGCCGCAATCGGCCTCGCTGGCACCGTCCAATGCCGGCTCGGGCACCAACATCAACCTGCGCGGCCTGGGCGTGAACCGCACGCTGGTGCTGCTGAACGGCCGCCGCCTGGCCAATGAGGCCATCTCGTCGGGCTATGCCAACCTGGACGTGATTCCGATGAGCGCCCTGGCGCGCGTGGAGATACTGAACGACGGCGCCTCGTCGATCTACGGTTCCGACGCCATCGGCGGTGTCGTCAACTTCGTCACCAAGCGCGAAGTCGAAGGCGGCTCCATCACCGGCCAGTGGGTCGAGCCGGAAAAGAGCGGCGGCGGCGACGAGCAGCGCGCCACGCTGACCTTCGGTAAAGGCAGCCTGGCCCGCGACGGCTGGAATGCCTACGCAACGATCGACTTCCACCAGCGCAGCCGCCTGGCCGCCAAGGACCGTGCCGAACTGAGCTCGGACGCACTGCTGGCCTCCATCGGCCGTCCGCGCGTGCAGGGCAGCGGCGGTTACGCCATGCCGGCCAACTTCACCACGGCCGCCAACAAGAACGCCCGCAATCCGTACGCCGCGACCTGCGCCGAGCCGTATTCGACGATCGGCGCGAAGGACACCTGTACCCTCAACAACAACGAATACGGCACCGCGCTGCACGAGAACTCGCAGCTGAGCTTCTATGGCCGCGCGACGAAGCAGTTCAGCGAAGACCACACGTTCACCGTCGAATACACCCGCGGCCAGTCGGAGATCCTGGCGGCGCGCAACCCGACGCAGTCGGTGGCCGTGAACGGCGTCACCGCCCAGCTGCCGTCGTCGTCGAAATGGTATCCGGGTGCCAGCGGCGGCGTGCCGGCGATGTCGGGCCTGAACGGCGCACCGCTGATCGTCACGTGGTCCGTGGCCGACCTGGGCATCGCCGTGCAGAAGGACAAGCAGGTCAACCAGCGCCTGGCCTTCGTCGACGAAGGCAAGTTCGGCGAGTGGGACTATCGCACCGGCCTCGTGATCGGCATCAGCGACCGCGAAAACTACTATGACCGCGGCTTCGTGCGTGGCCAGGGCCTGCTGGACGGCCTGAAAAGCGGCGCGCTCAATCCCTTCGGCCTGCAGGATCAGGCGGGCCTGGACTACCTGAAGACGATTTCCGTCGACGGCATCGCGAACCGCGATTCGCGCACGACGTACACGGGCGCCGACATGACGGTCAGCCGTCCGCTGATGGAACTGGCCGGCGGCTCGATGGCACTGGCCATCGGCGCGGACGTGAACCACACGACGACGCGCGACGACAAGCTGGCGATCCAGAACGAAGTGCAGTACCTGAACAGCACCGCATCGCACGGCGAAGGCCAGCGCAACGTCTATGCGCTGTATGCCGAGCTGGATGTGCCGCTCACCAAGCAGCTGACCCTGAACTTCGCCGGCCGCGACGACTATTTCAGCGACTTCGGCAACACGTTCAACCCGAAAGCCAGCTTCCGCTGGGAGCCGACCAAAACGCTGATGTTCCGCGGCTCGGCCAACACGGGCTTCCGCGCGCCGACCCTGTTCGACGCCTACGGTTACCGCCTGCCTGGCGCGACCGGCAAGACCAGCGGCAAGTGGGACGATCCGGTGCTGTGCCCTGGCGGCACGCCGGGCGTTTCGGGCAGCGGCACGGCACTGCCGGGCTATGTGGCGTCCGAGGTCTGCAACGTGGCGCTGCCGAAGCAGGTCGGCTCGAACGCCAACCTGAAGCCGGAGAAATCGCGCGGCTTCACGCTGGGTGTCGTCATGGAACCGATCAAGTCGATGACCCTGTCGCTCGACTACTGGAACATCCGCATGAAAGACATGCTGGCGAACCTGCCGGAGCAGGTTTACTTCCAGGACCCGGCCCGTTACGCGGAACTGTTCGTGCGTAACCCGGACGGCACGCTGGCGTTCATCAACAACACGACGATGAACCTGGGCGGCCAGAAGGCGGCCGGTATCGACGTCTCGGCCACGTACCGCTTCCCGCGCAGCAGCACCTACGGCGACTTCAAGGTGGAGCTGGACGGCACGTACCTGACGAAGTTCGACAACCAGCTGTTCGAAGGCGACGAGTGGGTCTCGAACATCGGCCGCTTCGGCAATGCCTCGAACGGCACCACGTCGAGCTTCCCGATCATCACGTACCGCTGGAAGCACACCTTGAAGTTCGGCTGGTCGAAAGGCGACTGGACGGCGCAGGCGACGCAGAACTACAACTCGTCGTACGAAGACCAGAACCTGGTGGCGCAGGAATACTGGCGCGACATCAACTCGTACAAGCCGTGGAACCTGACGGTGGGCTACAAGGGTATCAAGAACGTGCAGCTGGTCTTCGGCATCACCAACGTGTTCGACGCGGCGCCACCGGTGACGAACCACAGCGGCTACTCGTTCGGCTACCTGTCCAGCGCCGCCAGCCCGATCGGCCGCTCGTACAACCTGCGCGCGACCTATAATTTCTGATCGAGCGTTGACGCATCTGTAATGAACGGCGCCCGCCTGCATTGATCGCAGCGGGCGCCGTTTTATTTGGGAGAACACCATGACCTACAAGCTTCTCGCCGCCGCGGCCTTCGCGCTGGCCGGCATGACGGCCGCGCAGGCCGCGGACACGAAACCGGTCCGCTTCATCCTCGTCGGCGATTCGACGATGGCAACGGCCAGCGGCTACGGCGACGCGTTCTGCGCCCGCGTCATCCGCGCCGACACCTGCATCAACCTGGCCAAGGGCGGCCGCAGCTCCGGCAGCTTCCGCGCCGAAGGCCGCTGGGACGAGGTGCAGGGCCTGCTGAAAGGCGGCGCGGCATATCGGGCTACCTATGTGCTGATCCAGTTCGGCCACAACGACCAGCCGGGCAAGCCAGGCCGCTCGACGGACCTGAAAACGGAATTCCCCGTCAACATGGCGCGCTATGTGGACGAGGTCAAGGCCCTGAACGCCACGCCTGTGCTGGTGACGCCGCTGACCCGGCGCAGCTTCAAGGAGGGCAAGCTGGAAAACAACCTGCAGCCGTGGGCCGACGTGATCCGCGCGGTCGCGAAGAATAAACAGGTGCCGCTGCTGGACCTGAATGCGGACAGCGTCGCGGCCGTGCAGGCCATGGGTCCGGACGAGGCGGACACGCTGGCCGTCGCGCCGAAGCCAGTGGCGGTGGCGGCACCGGCAGGTGCGGCCGCGACAGTCGAACCGCAGGGCGCGGCCAAGAGCGCATTCGATTACACCCACGTCGGCGCCAAGGGCGCGGCCTACTTTGCCCGCATGGTGGAGCGCGAGATCAAGGCGGCCATTCCCGCCATCGCCACCGAGTTCCGTCCGGAGGAAGGGCAGTGAGGGCGCGCTGGACCGCCGCCGTACTGACGATTCTTGCGGCCGGGTGCCAGACACCTGGGGCGCCGTCGCACCCGGGCGTCATCGCCGTGCCGTCCGATGTGCGGCCGCAATTGCCGCCCGAGATCGGCCGCCAGGTGACGATCGCCAACGTGCTGAGAACGACCGGCCGCGCCGGCAGCGAGACTGTCGATCCGTGGGATCCGCTGGCCGACCCGCTGGCGCAGGACACCGTCTTCAAGGCCGACTACATTGTCGACGCGGCGGCGCGTGCCGATGGCAAACGTACGTTCAACCGGGTGCAGGACGCCGTCAGCCGGGCCGTCGGGGACAGTGGCGCTGGCGGGCAGCGTGTCTATATCCTGGTGAAACCCGGCACCTACCGCGAGCTGGTGTACGTCCCGGCGTCGTCCCGACCCATCACGCTGTACGGTGAAGGCAAGAGCGCCGCCGATACTGTCATCGCGGCGGGGCTGGACGCCGCGGTGGCCCCAGGCGAGTACGTCAAACAGTTCGGCGCTCAGTTCGCCAACGTCGATCCGTCGATCCAGGAAATGCATGCGCTGGTGCGTGAGCGCAGCGGGAATATCTCGACCAGCGGCACGATGACGGTGTGGGTGCGCAACCACGGTTTCCAGGCGCGCAACCTGACGTTCGAGAACTCGTACAACAAGGCCACCGGCAATGCGCGCGAGGAGTGCGGCGAGCGGGCCTGCGGCAACAACGCGCCCGATGCGCAGATCAACAAGGTACATCACCAGGCGGTGGCGCTGACGGTGGAGGGTGCGGACAAGGCGCAGTTCGAGAACGTGCGCCTGATCGGCTTCCAGGACACGCTGTACCTGAAGTCGGCCGAGACGCGCGTCACGGCGCGCAGCTTCTTCCACCGCTCGTACATCGAAGGCGACGTCGATTTCATCTTCGGCGACACGACAGCATACTTCTACCGCAGCGAAGTGCGCTCGCTGGGCGACCGCACCATGTCCTACGTGGGCGCGCCCAACACCAACTGGAAGACGAAGTATGGCTTCGTGTTCGACACGGTGCGCTTCACCAACGACGGTTCGCCCAACGCCCTGGCGGGCAAGTTCCACCTCGCGCGCCAGTGGTTCCACAATTCGCGCTGCTCGCCGTATGCGCCCGTGGACGTCCCCGGCTATCAATGCGTGCTGGGCGCGGAGAGCGTCTACCGAAAGCCGAAGGGCACCATCACGCCGACGGTGCTGGAGACGGTGGGCAAGATGATGGTCGTGAACTCGACGATCGGCCGGCACATCGACCGCAGCAACCCGTGGTCGGAATGGAATCGCGCGGGCACACTGTCGCACCGGCCGGCCCAGTTCACCTCCGATGATTTCTGGCACAACCTGCGCAAGGCCGGCATCGATCCGGTCCGCGACCTGGGCTACGACAGGCCTCCGGCACCGCAGGACATCTATCTGGCGGAATTCAACAATGCAGACGAATAAGGACGACACGATGAGCACCACGATCAACCAGGGACGCCGCACGATGATGAAGGCGGTATCGGCCAGCGGCATCGTCGCCACCGGCGCCATGAACGGCGCGGGCGCCGCCATCGCGGAAGACCCGTGGGCGCGGGCGAAGGAGATCGCCGACAAGCTGTCGCAGCCGCTCAAATTCCGCGAGCAGGACTTCGTCATCACCGGGTTCGGCGCGGCGCCATGCCGGCTGGTGAAAGTCAAGGCATGGGTATCGCATGACGACCAGGCGACGGTGGACACGCAGGCCCCAGGCTCGCACGACTGTTATCCGGCCATCACGGCGGCCATCGCGGCCTGCCACAAGGCGGGCGGCGGGCGTGTGGTGATCCCCGCCGGGAACTGGTACGTGGCCGGCCCCATCGTGCTGCTGTCGAACGTGCACGTGCACCTGAAAAAGGGCGCGCACGTCTATTTCAGCAACGATCCGCACGACTACGCAAAATATGGCGACTTCGATTGCGGCAAGAACGGCAAGCTGGTCATCACGCGCTGGCAGAGCAACGACTGCCTGAACTTCGCGTCGATGATCTACGCCTATGGCCAGGACAATATCGCGCTGACGGGCGAGGACTGGAGCAGTACATTGAACGGGCAGGGCGGCGTGCCGTTCCCCGGCAGTACCGACTGCTGGTGGACGTGGAAGGGCAAGAACCGCACGATCAATCCCGTCTCGCAAGCAAACACGCCGGGTGACGCGCCGGGCAAGATCAACCAGCGCACGCCGAACCCGGTCAATCCAACGTCGCTGCTGGCGGTGGCGCCGCAGCTGACGGATGCCGAGCGCCTGCTGATCCAGGGCGAAGGCGACAAGTGGCGCGCCGACGAGCAGTACCTGCCGGCGCTGTCCGAAGCGGGCGTACCACTGGCACAGCGCGTGTTCGGCCTGGGCCACTACCTGCGCCCGTCGATGGTGCACCTGATTGGCTGCACCAATGTGCTGCTGCAGGGTTATCACGTGATCCACACGCCTTTCTGGCAGCACCACCCGGTCCACTGTCGCAACATCGCCATCCGCAACGTGCATGCGGAGAGCCATGGCCCGAACAGCGACGGCTTCGACCCGGAAAGCTGCGACATGGTGCTGATCGACGGCTGCACGTTCGACGCGGGCGACGACTGCATCGCCATCAAGGCGGGCAAGAACCGCGACACGCAGTACGGGCCGTCGCAGAACATCGTCATCCAGGACTGCGTCATGCACAGCGGCCACGGCGCCGTCACCCTGGGCAGCGAGATGGCCGGCGGCATCCAGAACGTCTACGCGCAGAACCTCGTGTTCGAGAACACGCATTGGGCTACCAACCCGCTGAACACGGCCATTCGTCTCAAAACGAACATGAACCGGGGCGGCTACCTGCGCAATTTTTATGTGCGCAACGTGAAGATCCCGAACGGCGTGCAGACCAGCCCATCGTTCTACGCGTCGCTGCCAGGGTCGCCGATCGCTTCGAAAACGGTGGCGACGGCTGCAGGCGCCGTCGTCACGTTCGACTGCGACTACACGCCGACGGCCGATACTGTGCGCCTGCGCCCACCGGTGGTCGACAATATCCAGATCTCCAACGTCACGGTGGGCAACGTGAAGACGAAGAAGGGCAAGCTGGCGTCGTGCTACCAGGCCATCGTCATCCTCGGTCCGGTCGCATCGGACTACAACGGCCCGCAGCCGATGCCGACGGTGGTGCCGGTGACGAACGTGAAGATCAGCGACTGCGATTTCGGCACGCCTGCCAACGCCGAGCAGCCCTGGTATCTGTACAACGTCAAGGGCCTGCAGCTGACGCGCGTGAAGGTGGGTGGAAAGGAGATCAACACCACGCTGTCGGCGTAGGTCTCGCTGTGCGCTCTTGTCCGCTGCCGGCATGATAATGTTCACGTATCACGCCACAAAAAGACAAGGAGCGCACATGGAACACACTTACCAGGAAGCGGCGCCGACGCGCGCCGAGATCGACGCCCTGAGCGGCCCGGCCCTGCTGGAATTCGGCACCAACTGGTGCGGCCACTGCCGCGCCGCGCAACCGCTGCTGACGGAAGCCTACGGCGACCATCCCGACATCCGCCACTTCAAGGTGGAGGACGGGCCCGGCCGCTTGCTGGGCCGCTCCTTCCGTGTCAAACTGTGGCCGACCATGATCTTCCTGCAAGACGGGAAGGAAGTGGCGCGCGTGGTACGCCCCGCGGACGCCAGCGAGATCCGCGATGCGTTTGCCAAGATCGCCACACCCGGCTGATGGCACCTTCACCGTAAACGTTAGCCCGGAGTCCGCATGCAAGAAGCTCATTCCGGTGCCGCGCGCAACAAGCCCGGCACCGTGTTGTTCGCCAGTCTGATCGGCACCACCATCGAATTCTTCGATTTCTATATCTACGCGACGGCCGCCGTCCTCGTCTTCCCCAAACTGTTTTTCCCCGCCGGTGACGCCGCCGCGGCCACGTTGCAGTCGCTGGCCACGTTTGCCATCGCCTTCTTTGCGCGCCCCGTCGGCTCGGCCGTCTTCGGCCACTTCGGCGACCGCATCGGCCGCAAGGCCACGCTGGTCGCGGCGCTGCTGACGATGGGCCTGTCCACGGTCATCATCGGCATGCTGCCCACGTACGCATCGATCGGCGCGGCGGCGCCACTGCTGCTGGCGCTGTGCCGCTTCGGCCAAGGCCTCGGCCTGGGCGGCGAGTGGGGCGGCGCCGTGCTGCTCGCAACCGAAAACGCACCGCCCGGCAAGCGCGCCTGGTATGGCATGTTCCCGCAATTGGGCGCGCCCATCGGCTTCTTCCTCTCCGGTGGCATCTTCCTGCTGCTGTCGGAGCTGCTGACGGATGCGCAGTTCTTCAGCTACGGCTGGCGCATTCCGTTCCTGTCCAGCGCCGTGCTGGTGCTGGTCGGCCTGTACGTGCGGCTGAAGATCACGGAAACGCCGGACTTCCAGAAGGTGCTGGACAAGGGCGAGCGAGTCAAGGTGCCTGTGGTGGCCGTGCTGCGCGACCATACGCGCATGCTGGTCCTCGGCACCCTGATGGCGATGGCGACGTTTGTGCTGTTCTACCTGATGACGGTGTTTGCGCTGAACTGGGGCGTCTCGGCGCTGGGCTTCTCGCGCCAGCACTTCCTCGTGCTGCAGCTGTTTGCCGTGCTGTTCTTCGGCCTGACGATTCCCGCCGCCGCGCTGCTGGCCGACCGCTACGGCCGGCGTCCCACGCTGATCGTCATCTCCGCCGCCATCGCGCTGTTCGGCCTGGCCCTGGCGCCGCTGTTCGGCTCCGGCAGCACGACGCAGGTGACGATCTTCCTGTGCCTGGGCCTTGCCCTGATGGGCATGACGTACGGTCCGCTGGGCACAATCCTGTCCGAGCTGTTCCCGGCCGAGGTGCGCTATACCGGCGCTTCGCTGACGTTCAACCTGGCCGGCATCCTGGGCGCTTCGCTGGCGCCGTATATCGCGACCATGCTGGCGAACCAGTATGGCCTGCAGTACGTCGGCTACTACCTGTCCATCGCGGCGCTGCTCAGTCTTGTGGCGCTGGTGCTGACGCGCACGAAGTAGTTCAACGTCGGGGACAGGCACCTTTCTGCAGGTCGGAGACCTGAAGAAAGGTGCCTGTCCCCAGCACTCTTGCCCCCTCTTTTTGCAGAGGGAGCACGGCCCCGGACAAGGGATGACGCCGCGAACCGGCCGCGTATGATGGACCGTATCGTTTCCATCCTGCGCACATCATGCTTATCTTCCTGAACGGCCGTTTCCATACGGGCGACAAAGCCAATCCCGTCGCCACCGCTGTCGCCATCGACGACGGTAAATTCCTTGCCGTCGGCGATGCCGACGACGTCATGCGCCACCGCACGCCGGACGCGCAGGTGGTGGACCTGAACGGCCGCACCGTCATCCCGGGCCTGAACGACTCGCACCTGCACCTGATCCGCGGCGGCCTGAATTACAACCTCGAACTGCGTTGGGAAGGCGTGCCGTCGCTGGCCGACGCGCTGCGCATGCTGAAGGAACAGGCACTGCGTACCCCGAGCCCGCAGTGGGTGCGCGTGGTCGGCGGCTGGAACGAATTCCAGTTTGCCGAGCGGCGCATGCCGACCATCGAGGACCTGAACGCGGCGGCGCCCGATACGCCGGTCTTCGTGCTCCACCTGTACGATCGCGCGCTGCTGAACCGCGCCGCCTTGCGCGCCGTCGGTTACACGAAGGACACGCCGAACCCACCCGGCGGCGAAATCGTGCGCGACGCCAGCGGCAATCCGACCGGCATGCTGATCGCCCGGCCGAACGCGATGATCCTGTACGCCACCCTGGCGAAAGGACCGAAGCTGCCGCTGGAGCACCAGATCAATTCGACGCGCCACTTCATGCGCGAGCTGAATCGTCTGGGCCTGACGAGCGCCATCGACGCGGGCGGCGGCTTCCAGAACTATCCCGAGGATTACAACGTCGTCGAGCAGTTGGCGGCGGACAACCAGCTGACGATCCGCATCGCCTACAACCTGTTCACGCAGAACAAGGGGCAGGAGCTGCAGGACTTCCAGCGCTGGACCGACATCGTCACGCCGGGCCAGGGCGACGACTGGTACCGCCACAACGGCGCCGGCGAGATGCTGGTGTTCTCCGCGGCCGACTTCGAGGACTTCCTGGAACCGCGCCCGGACCTGCCGCCGGAAATGGAAGGGCAGCTGGAGCAGGTGGTGCGCCACCTCGTCAGCCAGCGCTGGCCGTTCCGCCTGCACGCCACGTACGACGAGTCGATCGGCCGCATGCTGGACGTGTTCGAGAAGGTCAATCGCGACATCCCGTTCGACGGCCTGCACTGGCTGTTCGACCACGCCGAAACCATCAGCGAGCGTAACATCGACCGCGTCAAGGCGCTGGGCGGCGGCATCGCCATCCAGCACCGCATGGCGTTCCAGGGCGAGTACTTCGTCGACCGCTACGGCGCCGACGCGGCCAAGCACACGCCGCCGATCCGCCGCATGCTGGAAAGCGGCGTGCCGGTGGGCGCCGGCACCGACGCCACGCGCGTGGCCAGCTACAACCCGTGGACGGCACTGTACTGGCTCGTTTCCGGCCGCACGGTCGGCGGCCTGCGCCTGTACGACGCGGGCGACAAGCTGCCGCGCGAAACGGCGCTGGAGCTGTGGACGGCCGGCAGCGCGTGGTTCTCCAACGAGCAGGGGAAGAAAGGGCGCATCCAGGCCGGCATGCTGGCGGATCTGGCGGTGCTGTCGGCGGACTTCTTCCGCGTCGACGAGGAAGCCATCAAGAGCATCGAATCGGTGCTGACGGTGGTGGGAGGACGCATCGTCTTCGGCCAGGCCGAGTTCACGAAGCTGGGCCCACCGGACCTGCCGGTGCTGCCCGACTGGTCGCCGGTGGCGAAGGTGCCGGGGCACTACCGCGCCGTGGCGCCGCAGGCGGCCAGGTCCTCCTTGCCGCACCAATGCGCCGGCGCCTGCGGCGTGCATGCGCACTCGCATGACGTGGCGCGCAAGTCGACGGTGCCCGTGTCCGACTTCAGCGGCTTCTGGGGTGCGTTCGGCTGCAGTTGCTTCGCATTCTGAGGACGCCATGAATTACGTGAAAATCCTGGCGGGACTGGTGCTGTCGTTCGTCGTGGGACTGGCCTGCCACCGCTTCGATATTCCGGCGGCCTCGCCACCGGTGCTGTCCGGCGCGCTGCTGGTGTTCATGATGAGCAGCGGCTACTGGCTGGTGGACCGCTTCGTGGCGCAGCGCGCCGCGCGCAACCGGCAGCATTGCGGTGGCCATGCACTCGATGGCACCGCGGCCGGCGGGAGTGTGCAATGAGCGCGCTTGTCATCGGCTCGCTGCTGGGCCTTGCCATCGGTGCCGTCTGCCGTGCCTGCGATATCCCGTCGCCGGCGCCGCCGACGCCCATCGGTGCGCTGCTGGTCGTCGCCATGACGTCCGGCTATGTCGTCGGCGGCTGGATCGGCTAGGCGGAGGCGGCCGGCTGCACCAGCTGCGTCAGCAGCTTGTCGCGGTTGCTCATGACGAAGCGGCGGAACGTGTCCTCCTTGACCGCCAGCCGCACCACGCCCGGCAGCAGCGCGTAGCTGTAGCGCGCCAGCGTGGCGACCGCTTCGTCGTTCTGCAGCGCGGCGACCGAGACAGCGCCCGGCTTGCCGTGCACGGCTTTGAGTATGTCTTCGCGGCGGCTGGCAATCAGCCGCGTCAGGATGTCCATCAGGTCGGGCATATTTCCTCCGAAAAAATCCGAGTGTACGGAGGGTCGCGCTGGCCGTTGCTGATGCGGCGCAAACGCCGATGCGGGCGTGGCTTAGTCGAGCGAAATGACCACGGCGTGATGGGCCGCCGCAGCATCGCGGTAGAACGCGCGCAGCGCCTGCAGGTTCTCCATCAGCCAGTCCAGTGCATCCGGCTCATCCCATGCGCTGGGGTAGATATCGTCCATGGCATCCGGATCGAAACGCTGGCGCAGCGCCGCGTCGGACACCGCCGCCAGCGCGGCCGCAATGGCCGGCACGTCGGCTGCATCGGTGGCCATGACGGCGCCATACTGCATCGCCTCATCCAGCGGCGTGCGGCCGTAGACCACGGTGTCCAGCGGCCCCGACCCACCGCCCACCGTCCCCGTCAAAAGGAAGTGAATGCCGTGCCAGGCCTTGCCGACGTCGAGCGCGTGGTCGGCATGGGTCTCGTACAGGAAGGTCGAGACGTCTTCCGGGTCTTGCCGCAGTGCGTCCAGTTCGGACTGCGGGACGGCAACGAAATAGCCGTTCATCGACATGAGGTGCTCCAGTGGCTGGGAAATAATAAAAATACCACAGCTGTCCGCTGGTGATGGCTTTACGCAACAGCGGCGCCCGGCATTGCTGTTGCGCAACCCGGACGAAGGAAGCCGCCCCTACAGTTGCAGGACGCAAACAGGGAGGATCCATGAACGGCAAACTCACGCTGGGCCTTCTGCTGCTGATGGCGGGAGGACTGATCTACGCGGCGACCCATCAGGAGCGCGAGACCACACGGTGGAGCGGACCGCGCGATGCGCACCCCGAGCATTCGCGCATGGTGCATGCGCCGCGGCGCGAGGACATGAGCTGGCTGGGCCCCGTCCGGCGCATCGGCGGTGACGAGCTGGCGCAGCGCACGCACGACGTCATGGGCAAGGTGCGCCAGGACGTTGCAACGGCGCAGGATCCGGCGGGCTTCGCATGCCGGCAGCCCGCCGAGGTGGGGCCGGTGCCGCTGCTGGACGCGGTGGATGCATGGCTGGACGGCCTGTCCGCCAGCCGGCACGACCGCAAGCTGACGCGCAACCTGTACCGCGCCGCCGCCGAGGGCAACTGGCTGGCGCGCGTGCAGGTGTACACGCTGCTGGCCGAGCGTCCCGCGCGCGACAACACGACCGTCTACCGCACCGTCCAGCTGATGGAATGGCTGCAACAGCACGGCATCGGCGCGCTGCATGGCCTGCTTGGCGAGGCGCTGAAGGCAGCGCACGGTGTCCGGCCGGACGCATCGACCGTCACGGCCAGCGACTTGTACGCAGCCTTGCACGACAGTTATCCGGCGCAGTTCAAGGTGGGGCAGGAACTCGCTCGCAGCGGCGACCCGCGGCTGGCGGCGGCGGGGCGCAGGATGGTCGATTGCGCGGCGCATGCGTTGCCGGCGTATGGGCGGATGAATGGTGCCGGGATGGTGGCGCTGGCCGCTGGGGCTGCGCGGTAGCTTCCACTTTGCCCTCCGCCCCGACGGTTGTCTACGGACGATATGACAAACGCCGAGCCGGAAAGTTCCTTGTGACCGGGGCACAGAGCCATGAAAAAAGCCGCCGACCCATAAGGATCGGCGGCTTTTACGTATTGGTGGTGATAGGTGGACTTGAACCACCGACCCCAGCATTATGAGTGCTGTGCTCTAACCAGCTGAGCTATATCACCGAAAACTGGACAACTCGACAAGGCTGACGCCCTGAAAGAATAATGGCCTGGACCGTTGCCGGACAGGCCATCTTCTGCAATTCGGGTGGTGGTGATAGGTGGACTTGAACCACCGACCCCAGCATTATGAGTGCTGTGCTCTAACCAGCTGAGCTATATCACCGCAACGGCAAGCATTATCGGCTGTGGCACGGTTTCTGTCAAGAAGCCGACGTTGTGGGGAACACGCGTGCTATAAAGGCAAGCCCGCCAGGATGCGCGCCGTCGCATCCGGCGCCAGGCAGTCGATGACGATCCGCTGCGGCATCGAACGCAACCACGTCAGCTGGCGCTTGGCCAGCTGGCGCGTGGCGATGATGCCCGTCTCGCGCATCGTCTTGTAGTCGATGCGGCCGTCGAGGTATTCCCATGCCTGCCGATAGCCGACGCAACGCATCGACGGCAACCCCGGATGCAGGTCGCCGCGCCGGCGCAGGTGTTCCACTTCGTCCAGCAGCGCGTCATTGTCCAGCATGATGTCGAAGCGGCGCGCGATGCGCTCGTGCAGCACGGCGCGGTCCGACGGCTCCAGCGCGAACGACGTCAGCTCGAACGGCAACTCTTCCGGTTCGCGCTGCGCCAGCAGTGCGGACATCGGCCGGCCGGAGATGCGGATGATCTCCAGCGCGCGCTGGATGCGCTGCGCGTCGTTCGGCTTCAGGCGCGCCGCCGTCTCCGGGTCCAGCGTGGCCAGCCGCGCATGCATCGCCGGCCATCCCAGTTGCGCTGCTTCGTCCTCCAGCTCGGCGCGGATGGCGGGATCGGCGCCAGGCAGGTCGTCCAGGCCATCGGCCAGGCCTTTGAAGTACAGCATCGTGCCGCCCACCAGCAAGGGCAGCTTTCCGCGCGCGACGATCTCGCCGACGAGGCGCAGCGTATCGGTGCGGAACTGCGCCACCGAGTAGCTGTCGAGCGGGTCGAGGATGTCGATCAGGTGGTGCGGCACGCTGGCCAGCTCCTCGCGCGACGGCTTGGCCGTGCCGATGTCCATGCCGCGATAGACAAGGGCGGAATCGACGGAGATGATTTCGGCCGGCACGCGCGCGGCAATGGCCAGCGCGGCGGCGGTCTTGCCCGACGCGGTCGGGCCCATGATGGCGACCGCGTGCGGCCGCTGGGTGTTCTGGTTCATTCGGACTTATTGACCGCGCAGGAACAGTTTGTCGAGCGCGCTGATTTCGACCTGCACCCAGGTGGGGCGGCCATGGTTGCATTGGTCGGCGCGTTCGGTGCTCTCCATCTGGCGCAAGAGGGCGTTCATCTCCGGCTGCGTCAGGATGCGGTTGGCACGGACGGCCGTGTGGCAGGCGAGGGTGCCCAGCAGCTCGTTACGCCGCTCGATCAACACGCGCGAGCCGCCGAATTCGCGCACGTCGCGCAGCACGTCGCGCGCCAGCGTTTGCGCATCGGCGTTCTTCAGCAGCGCCGGCACGGCGCGCACGGCAAGCGTCGTGGGCGACAGCACGGCGATGTCGAAACCCAGCGTGCGCAACGTGTCGCCGTGTTCCTGCACGGTGCCCACTTCGATGGCATCGGCGTAGAACGTGACGGGAATGAGCAGCGTCTGGATCTGCATGTCGCTGCCGGAGATCTGCGCATCCAGCGCATTTTTCAGCTGCTCGTACAGGATGCGTTCGTGCGCCGCGTGCATGTCCACCAGCACCAGGCCCTTGCTGTTCTGCGCCAGGATATAAATCCCGTGCAGCTGCGCCAGCGCGAAGCCCAGCGGGAATTCCTCGTGCGCCAGCGCGGCGGATGAGGCCACGTACGGCGTCGCCTGCGGCTGGTAAGGCACTGCGGCTTCCGCCACGCGCTGGCCGCCGTCGGCAAACAGCGCGCCATAGCTCTCGGTGCTTTGCGCCACGCCGCCTTCGCCGGGCCGCGCGAAGGGCGACGGCGAAAACGTGGGCGTGTAGGTCGGGTTCAGGATCGAGCCGAACGACGCCTGCTGCTGCGGGCGCCACAGCGGGCCGCCGCCGGTCGTCAGCGTTTCCGCGGCGGGCAGCGGCGAGGGCACGCTGCCGTGCGCCGTGGCCGACGTCTGCGCCAGCGCGCGCTGCACGGCGTGGAACACGAACTGGTGGACGGCGCGGCTGTCACGGAAGCGCACTTCGATTTTCGACGGGTGCACGTTGACGTCCACCAGCGCCGGATCGAGGTCCAGCGCCAGCACGTACGACGGGAACCGGTCGCCGTGCAGCACGTCCTCGTAGGCCGCGCGCACCGCGTGCACCAGCAGCTTGTCGCGCACGAAGCGGCCGTTGACATAAAAATACTGGCAATCGGCGCGTCCCCTGGAAGCGGTCGGCAGCCCGGCAAAGCCGTGCACGCGCAGTACGCCCGAGCCTTCGTCCAGCCCCAAGCGCGCTTCGGCAAACGTCTCGCCGAGGATCTGCGCGCTGCGCTTGGCCATGTCGGAGGCCATCCAGTGATCCACGGTGCGGCCGTTGTGCGACAGCGTGAACGCCACGTCCGGCCGAGCCAGCGCGATGCGGCGCACGACTTCGGCGCAGTGGCCGAACTCCGTCTGCTCCGACTTCAGGAATTTGCGGCGCGCCGGCGTGTTGTAGTACAGGTCCTGCACGTTGACGGTGGTGCCGGGCGCGCCGGACGACGGCTGCACGGTGCCCAGGTGCGAGCCTTCCAGCTCCCAGGCATGCGCCGCGTCGGCGGTGCGCGATGTCAGCGTGACGACGGCAACGGAGGCGATCGACGCCAGCGCCTCGCCGCGAAAGCCCAGGGTGCCGACATTTTCCAGGTCGTCCAGCGACGCGATCTTCGACGTGGCGTGACGGGCCAGCGCCAGCGGCATCTGGTCCGGCGGGATGCCCTTGCCGTTATCGGTGATGCAGATGCGCTTGACGCCACCTTCCTCGAGCCGCACGGTAATCTGCGTGGCGCCCGCGTCCAGCGCGTTCTCCAGCAGCTCCTTGACGACAGCGGACGGCCGCTCGACCACCTCGCCGGCGGCGATCTGGGAGATGAGCTGATCGGGAAGTGCCCGGATGGGGCGGGGGGCGGGTGGCGCATTCATAGCCGCCCATTATAACCGTGGTGGCGGACCGGCAAGCCGGCTGGGCCGACGATTTGACTATGTTACAGCCGGGGCCGTGACAGTTTTCGTGCCTGACCCCGATGTTGTCACGGACTCTGCGGTCGCACTGGAATGGGCACATTGCACAGGTCGACATGCCCCGCAGCGACCTTCGTCCACGGTCCGCCGCGGTTACGCTGGGCCTCGGCGACGGCCTTGAAGCTGGTGGATTCCGTGCGCATGATTTCCAGCTTGCTGCGCTCGGCTTCCGGCACGTCGGCGGCCAGCCGCACGGATTTGATCGGCACCATCTGTTCCGGCTTGTCGTAAAAGCCCATTGCGCCGGCGCCGCGCGGCAGCACCGACAGCAGCGGCATGCCGTCGATGACGCGGCCGACGACGGTGATGTTGCGGTCCAGGTGGCGCGGCGCGTTGCCGATGACGGCGTACAGCGCGCTGCCGTTGCCGCTGTCGGACGCGTTGTCGCGGCCCACGCCCACCATGCCGTAGCAGTGCGCCAGCCACGCCTGGCCGCTTTTCGGGTCGCGTGCGGACGGGAAGCCGTTTGAATGGCCCACTTGCGGCGCGTAGCCGTCGCGATCCGGCAGGCGGGTGAACTGCCTGTCGTTCTTCACCGGTACGGTGAATTCGCCCGGCAGCGTGGCCTTCGCCGTCTTGAACGGGCGCGGGTTCTTCTCGTCCGGGTCGCCCCATTGCACGACCCAGTTGTCCTGCGAGCGCAGGATGGCCAGCCCGTCGAAATAGCCGTCGCGCACCAGCGCCCGGATATTCGCCACGTGCTGCGGCGCGAACACGGGCGCCAGCTCGATGACGACGCGCCCCGTGGGAATCTCCAGGTACAGCGTGTTCTCCGGATCGGGCACGCGCCAGTCGCCGGCGCCGGAGGCCTTGACGACATCGGTCACCGTCGGCTTCGGCGGCAGCTCGCGTGCGGCCGCGGGGACGGCAACGGCCAGCGCCGCGGCGATGATCAGACTCAGGGAGAGGGGTCGCATGATTTTCCTTATCGGTTTGCTAAGTCGGCGCTAAGAATTGTAGACCGGAACATGGGTACACTGGCAAAGCTATTGCCTCGGCCGATTTGTAAGCAAAATATCGTCCGCGCAGGGTGTTGCCCGCATGACCCTGGTGTATGATTCCGCCGCAACCTTTTGGGATATCTATGGATTTCGTTCAACTGCTGGACATGCTCGTCCACGTCGACAAGACGCTGGGAACCCTGATCAGTCAATATGGCGTCTACGTGTACGCCGTGCTGTTTGCCATTATCTTTGCCGAGACGGGCGTCGTCGTGCTGTTCTTCTTCCCTGGCGACACGCTGCTGTTCATCGCCGGCGCGTTCTGCGCCACCGGCCAGATGCACCTGGGCCTGCTGATTTTGCTGCTCGTGGCGGCGGCGGTATTGGGCAATACCACCAATTACCTGATCGGCGAAGCCATCGGCCAGCGCGTGTTTACGCACGACTACCGCTGGATCAACAAGGACGCGCTGCGCCGCACCCACGAATTCTTCGAGCGCCATGGCGGCAAGACGATCATCCTGGCCCGCTTCGTCCCCGTCGTGCGTACGTTCGCGCCGTTTGTGGCGGGCGTATCGGACATGACGTTCGGCCGCTTCCAGATGTATAACTTCGCCGGCGCGCTGGCCTGGGTCGTCTCGCTGTGCGTGGCCGGTTACCTGTTCGGCAATATCCCTATCATCCGCGACAACCTGACGGCCATCGTGCTGTTCGGCGTGGCCGTGGCGGTCGTGCCGGTCGCCCTGGGCGGCCTGTGGAAATTCAGCCGCCGGTTCACGGGGCGCTGAGTGGGACCTTTGCGCGGCGGCTCCCGCCGTCGCGCTTTCGCAATACCGACACCCTCAAGTTTTGCCCTACGGCATCCGTTAACCGGAGTAATGCTCTTTTACTTTCCGGATTAACATGCGCAAGCTTTTCGCCCTCGTTGCCTGCTGTTTCGCCGTCGCGACTGCCAGTGCGAACGAGCCCCCCGCCGCGGCCAAGGGGAATCCTCTGCCGCCCATCCCGTTGTCGCCCTCGAACGCGAAAGCGCCGAAACTGCCGTCGTCGAAGCTGACGAAGGAGGCTCCGGCGAAAAAGCTGTCCGCGCGTGAAGAGGAGGAAATGGCCGAGGCGGAGCTGTCGGCGAAGATCGCCGAGCGTCTGGCCGCGATGCGCGCCAACCAGGCCGCCCGCATGGCCGCCGCCGCCAAGGCGAAAAAGGACGCCGCCGCCAAAGCCGTCCGCGCTGCCGCCATCGCCGCCGCGCCGCCGCCACCGGCAAACGGCACGTTCTGGACCTACGAAGGCGAGTTCGGCCCGGCCAACTGGAGCAAGATCAACGCGGGCTGGAACAAGTGCAATGGCGGCGCGCGCCAGTCGCCGATCGACATCCGCGACGGCATCAAGGTCGACCTGGAACAGATCGCGTTCGACTACCGGCCGTCGTCGTTCAGCGTGCAGGACAACGGCCACACCGTCGAGGTGCGCCTGGGGGGCGGCAATTACCTGTCGGTTGCGGGCCGCACGTACGAACTGCAGCAGCTGCACTTCCACCGCCCGGCCGAGGAGCGGGTCAACGGCAAGAGCTACGAGATGGGCATCCACCTGGTGCACAAGGATGTCGAAGGCCACGTGGCCATCCTGGCGCTGATGCTGCAACGGGGCCGGCCGCAGCCGGCCGTGCAGACGGTCTGGAACAACCTGCCGCTGGAGAAGACGGACACGTTCACGCCGTCGATCGTGTTCGACGCGAACGACCTGCTGCCGGAACGGCGCGACTACTACACCTATATGGGTTCGCTGTCGGAGCCACCCTGCAGCGAAGGCGTGCTGTGGCTGGTGATGAAGGAGCCGCTGCAGGCATCGTCCGAGCAGATGGCGCTGTTCTCGCGGCTGTATCCGTTGAACGCCCGGCCGGTGCAGGCTAGCTCCGGCCGGATGATCAAGGAATCACAGTAGACCAGCAGTAATCGTGTGGCTGCCGGTCCACGTGGCGCCGGCGGCCAGTTCCCGCTTGTCGACGCGGGCCGGCTCGATGCAGACAAAGCGCTGCCACTCGTCGTCCGCCATGTCGCTCAATGCCGCGGCGCCTTCCGCGCCCGGATTCCACACCACCCATTCCGTGAAGCCCTGCTGCTGCAGTTGCAGCTTTCCGCCCTGGTGCGACAGCGTCAATGCGGGCGGCGCCGCGTAGATGTTGTCCAGCTTTGGGCCGAAGCGCAGCGGCGACTCGTCAGGCAGGCCTTCCAGCACCGTCTGCGTAAATTCTTCTACCGCGTAGTACGTATGCAGCGCGGCGGCGAAGTCGAACGGCGCGCTGCCGCTGTTGGTTACCGTGAAGCGCATCTCGATGGCGTCGGCGCGCAGCGTGAAACGCAACGTCAGCGCGAACGCATGCGGCCAGCCGGCGGCCAGCGTGGGCGGCACGTCGTCCTGGTTCAGCGCTAGCTCGACCCAGTCGTCGCCGCTGTCGGCCACGCGCCAGTGCGACAGCCGCGCCACGCCGTGACGCTGGCCCGTGCCGCGCGTGGAGAATTGCGGGAAGATGACGGGCACGCCGCCGCGGATGGCCGCGCTGCCGTCGCGCGGCGAGCGTTCGCTCATGAACAGGCGCTCGCGCCCGTCGGCCGTCTTCCACGATGCCAGGTGGGCGCCGTACAACGCGATCGTTGCTTCGGCACCGTCAGGCGCGGTTATGCATACGGCCGGCAACTGGCCGAACGTCACCATCTTCATATTGTCTTCCTCAGGTCAGGCGGCTCTTGGCGAGCGGCGGGTTTTTGGCGAAGTACTGGCGGATGCCCTTGACGATGGCGTCCGCGATCTGGTCCTGGTAGGCGTTGTCCAGCAGGCGCGCTTCTTCGTCCGGGTTGGAGATGAAGGCCGTTTCGATCAGGATCGACGGAATGTCCGGCGCCTTCAGCACGGCAAAGCCGGCCCGTTCGACGGCGCCGTTGTGCAGCCGGTTGATGCCGCCGATCTGCGACAGCACGGCCTTGCCGACTTTTAAACTGTCGTTGATCTGGGCCGTGGTCGACAGGTCGAACAGCACGCTGGCCAGCTGCGGATCATGGCCCTGCGTGTTGGCGCCGCCGATCAGGTCGGCCTGGTTTTCCTTGTTGGCCAGCCAGCGCGCGGCCGACGAGCTGGCGCCTTTTTCCGACAGCACGAACACGGAGGAGCCGCGCGCGCTGGGCGAGACGAAGGCATCGGCGTGGATCGACACGAACAGGTCGGCATCGACCTTGCGCGCCTTTTCCACGCGCTTGTTCAGCGGGACGAAGAAGTCGCCGTCGCGCGTCAGCATCACGCGCATGTTCGGGTGTTCCTCGATCTTGAACTTCAGGCGCTTGGCGATCGCCAGCACGATGTCCTTTTCGCGGCTGCCCTTGGCGCCGATGGCGCCCGGGTCTTCGCCGCCGTGGCCCGGATCGAGGGCCACCGTCAGCATGCGTACCAGCTTGTCGTTCTTGTCGACCAGCGGCTTCTTTGGCTCCGATTTCGGTTCCGGCTTCGGCTCCGCCTTGGGCGGCACGGCGGCGATGTCCGGGCGGGGCAGCGCCTGCGACGGCACGCCGGGCGCGGGCAGTTTGTTGTCCGGCAGCGGCAGCGCGTTGCCGAGCGTCGGCGCCGGCGCGTCGGCCGGCGTGGCAGGGGGCTGGCCCACGGGTTTGCCGTCGCTGTTCCACTCGCCCTTTTCGATCATCGCGGCGATCGGGTCGAGCTGCTGCACGGGGTAGAGATCGAAGATCAACCTGTGCTTGTATTCGCCGACGGGGTCCAGCGTGAACACCTGCGGCCGGATTTCCGCTTTCAGGTCGAACACGAGGCGCACGACGTTCGGCCGGTTCTGGCCCACGCGCACCTGCTTGATGTACGGGTCGTTCGACTGGATCTTCGCCACCAGCGTCTTCAACGTGGGATTGAGTTCCAGCCCTTCGATGTCGACGACCAGGCGTTCCGGGTCCTTGACGATGAAGTGCGAGGTTTTCAGGTCGGTGTCGTTTTCCAGCGTGACGCGTGTGTAGTCGTCCGCCGGCCAGACGCGCACGGCAAGGATCTGCGCGGCGCGCGCCGGCAACGGCGACAGCACCGACAGCAGCAGCGCACCGCCGGCCTTCAGCACCGCGCGGCGCGATTTGCCCGGCCGTGCAGACGTTATCAGAGGATCGCGGGGAAGTGGAGGCGTTGCAGGCATGACGAACCTAATGCGGAAGAACCCTGCAATTCTACATCACGTCCTTCGCCCGCCACGGTGAGATTCACGCGCAGGTCCGGCGGCGGCAGGACGGGAAAGGCCTTTTCCGGCCATTCGACGATGCAGATATTCTGGCCGTCGAAGTCCTCGCGGAAGCCCGCGTCGAGGAATTCCTCCGGGCTGCCCATCCGATACAGGTCGTAGTGGATGATCGTGGCGGGCTGGCCGTCCACGCTCACCTGGTAGGGTTCGGCCAGCGTGTAGGTCGGGCTCTTGACGTGCCCGTGATGGCCGGCCGCGTGAATCAGGGCCCGTGTCAGCGCCGTCTTGCCCGCACCGAGGTCGCCGTGCAGGTGGATCGACATGCCCGGCAGGAGGGCGCGCGCCAGCGACACGCCGAGGGCGGTCGTGTGGGATTCGTCACGAAGGTGGGCTTTGAAGGACGGCATGGCATAAAATGGTGGATTGTTCCTGCCGCCATTGTACCGTCCGATGTCCCCGTCCCAAGAAGAACTCGCAAGCCTGGCCGCCGCCATCAAGGGGTGGGGCACGGAGCTGGGCTTTGCCGAAGTGCGCATCGCCGACGTCGACCTGTCCGCCGCCGAGGCGGGCCTGCAGGCGTGGCTGGACGCCGGCATGCACGGTGACATGGACTATATGGCAAGCCACGGCATGAAACGGGCCCGCCCCGCCGAACTGGTGCCCGGCACGGTGCGCGTCATCACGGCGCGCATGAACTACCTGCCTGAATCGGCCGGCGCCGACTGGCGCGCACGCGAACAGGCGCGCCTGGCCGACCCGAACGCCGCCGTCATCTCCGTCTATGCCCGCGGGCGCGACTACCACAAGGTGCTGCGCGCCCGCCTGCAGCAGTTGGCGGACAAGGTGCGCGCCGCTGTCGGCGAATTCGGCTACCGCGTGTTCACGGATTCCGCGCCTGTGATGGAGCTGCCGCTGGCGGAAAAATCGGGCCTCGGCTGGCGCGGCAAGCACACGTTGCTGCTGAACCGCGCGGCCGGTTCGATGTTCTTCATGGGCGAGATCCTGGTCGACCTGCCGCTGCCGGTCGACGCACCCACGGACGCCCATTGCGGCGGCTGCAGCGCCTGCATCACGGCCTGCCCGACGGGCGCCATCGTCGCCCCGGGCCGGCTCGACGCGCGGCGCTGCATCTCCTACCTGACGATCGAACTGAAAGGCGCGATTCCCGCGGACCTGCGCCCGCTGATCGGCAACCGCGTCTACGGCTGCGACGACTGCCAGACCGCCTGCCCATGGAACAAGTTCGCCCAGCGCGCCACGTTACCGGACTTCGACGAGCGCCATGGCCTCGGCAGCGCCGGCATGCTGGAGCTGTTCGCCTGGAGCGAAGAGGAATTCAACCGCAGGATGGAGGGCAGCCCGATCCGGCGCATCGGTCACGAACGGTGGCTGCGCAACCTGGCCGTCGGCCTGGGCAACGCGGCTGCTGCCGGCTTGCGCGGCGATGCTGCCATCGTCGCCGCGCTGCGCAGCCGTGCCGATCACCCGTCCGAACTGGTGCGCGAGCATGTGGGGTGGGCGCTGGCGCTGCATGGACAACCTGGGCAAATAACTCGACGCCAGCATGCATAAATGCGACATTGCTGACATTTTGATGCATAGATGCGCTTTTTTGCCGATCGGGGCAGGGGCCTGCTAGTAGGGAAGGTTTTCTCTATAGCCTGTCTTGGACCTGTTAGCCCGGTATCGTAATAAGACCATAGGGTGAATGATGGACAACAACTTCTCCGATTTTCTCGCGCTTTCGGCTGCTGTAGTGTCCGTTGTCGGGCTCTTGATATCCTTCGCTAGTGTCTACTACACCAAAAGCCAGCGGGACATAGCCGAGGAGGCGAAGCAACAGACACTACTTGGTCAGATATCGGCAAGCCACGAGCGGTACCGCAACCTGGCGCGCGTTATAAAGGCTCGCCATCGAGACACACTAATTGAGCTGCGTGACACCGCCTCCGAAGCGCATTCCTATACGATTGCAGCCTTGGTAAGTTTTGTGTCCACAAGTCTTGCGGCGCAGGCGCTGACTGTGCACGCATGGATGGTCGTGTCCGGATAGGCCATCAAGGACCTTGGAGTCAGTTCCAGACCCAGGCATAGCTTTGGCAATCGTACGGTCGCCGGCACCTAAACAGCTTCATGCCACAATGCAGGAACTGACCGCATGTCGGCCCGCGTCCAGTTCGGGAGGACTCCCTCAACTACGGAACATATGCAGCAGCACCACCGCCGGCGACATCGAGCGGATCCGGCGCCCCGCCTTGGCGGCCTCGATGATCTCGACCAGCTCCTCGTATTTATCCGACTGGCGATCGTCCAGGTTCGTCATGTTCATGCTCCAGCGCGTGAACGTGCGGAACTCGGTCGGCTCTTTGTAGAGCAGGCGCAGGTTCTTGTGGCGCGGGTCCTTGGAAATCTTTTCATACAAGGCCGTCAACGTCGCGGCCGGCCCCTCCAGCACCTGCAGGAACCAGCCGCCGTTGTAGAACAGGCTGCCGGTAACGTCGATCGCCGCGTTGTTCGGTTTAGCCTGGTTCAGGATGGGAAGCAGGTCATCCGACGACATCTTGCTGGTGGATTCGCTGAGATAGACAAGCTGATGGAGTGGCATGGCGGTGGCGTGGAAGAGGGCGTTGTTGGGGAATATTTACCTATGGAAATATACGCTATCCCCGCAATTGTTTCAGAACGAATCCATCACGCCGTCACATTTTCGCCACGTTGGCAAAACGGCATACCGCAACCAGCTCCAGCACCGGGGTCAGGTCCGACATTCGGACATTTGCGGAACTTATTGTCCTGTCCGACGTCCGGACATTGATAGCGAACTCATGTCCGAATGTCGGACCTGACCCCGTCATGCATCGTCGGCCAGCAGCACATCCAGCATCCGCTGCGGATTGGCCAGGAAATCCCGCGTGACCTGGTAGTGCTCCGTGTCCTCGTAGTCGGTGCGGCGCAGGCCGTCCGCCGTGCACGCGTAGATTTTTGCGTCCGGGTAGGCCATCAGGATCGGCGAGTGGGTGGCGACGATGAACTGGCAGCCTTGTTTTACCAGCGCGTGGATGCGCGCCAGCGCAGCCAGCTGGCGTTGCGGCGACAGCGCGGCTTCCGGTTCGTCCATTACATACAGACCCTTGGCGCCGAAGCGGTGCGTCAGCAGGGCCATGAACGATTCGCCGTGCGACTGCTCGTGCAGCGAGCGGCCGCCGTGGTAGCTGATGACAGGCGGGCCGCCCTGCGGCTCCTCGTCGAGCGCTTCGATGTTGGTCGCCACGTTGAAAAAACTCTCGGCGCGCAGGAAGTAGCCGTCGCGCGGGCGCCGGAATCCCTTGGCAACGCGGAGGTACTCGTGCAGCACGGAGTGCGATGCCCGCGTGCCGAAATTGAAATTGCGGCTGCCGCCTTCGGCATTAAAACCAAGGCTCACGGCGATCGCTTCCAGCAGCGTGGACTTGCCGCTGCCGTTTTCGCCGACGATGAACGTGACATCCGGGTGGAACGACAGTACGTTCAGGTGCCGCACGACAGGCAGGTTGAACGGATAACGGTCGAAATCGGGCACGCTGTCGCGCCGCAGCGTGACGTCGAT